>Ga0056128_1007714_pt1 | contig 13586 bp, 7 predicted proteins | sample WorMetLIZISLAND2_FD_71113 | JGI IMG/M metagenome (GOLD analysis project Ga0056128, IMG submission 71113) | Marine gutless worms symbiont microbial communities from Max Planck institute for Marine Microbiology, Germany - Olavius geniculatus... ... | reverse complement strand
TTTAGGCAAGTAGGCTTAATACGACAAATAACATCAAATGAAGAAGGCTTTAGACTATGTTAGTGATTACCAACTAAAGTCAGCTTGTAAGGACGCCATATGCATAGCCACATCTAAGCTTACCCAAATGATTTTTGCAGTTTTAGGACTGATATCATCACATCGTCCTTACACACAGTTGTAAACTGTTTTTTACATGTATTATATATAACCAACGTTAAGGTCAACTCAGCTTTCTATCCCTTTAGTGATAAATTGTGTACCGGCTTTCTGGTTGGCGTTCATCTATGTCTGGTGGCAGATAACATTGTGTGAGTTCATATGGCAACTGACGCGATCCGTAGCTCTAACATGGGTTTTCCATGAAAAGATACTCTTTAAAACATTTTAAAAATACGCGGCCAAGTTACTAGTCTAGTTACTAGTTACTAGTTACTAGTTACTAGTTTCTGTAGCTGCCCCTACTATTTAGAACTCTCTTCCTTTTGACATCCGCAATAGCTGTTCATTAGCTTCCTTCCGTCGTAAACTCAAAACATTCTATTTTTCAAGGCCTAGGCATGTTTAGTGGCCCGCCTCACTCCTTACCTCAGCGCCTCAGATTCAGTGAGTTCTCGCTGACATTGTGCGCTTTATAAATTAAATTTACTTACTTACTTACTTATTAAAGTGTGCTAAATAGTGTTACCTTTGAGCACGTCGACGAGCAGTACTAGAGCCGTGTAGGTGTCTGCAGTGCGGGCGTCAGTCTTGAACGTGCTCCGGACGACGCCAGCAGCGACCACGTCAGCCAGGCGAACCCGCTCAGACACCGACATCGGCGACCAGCCGTCCAGCAGCAGAATACATCCGCAAACCGACCGCATTACCACCGCCACTACCACCAGCAGCGGCAAGGTCCATCGTCGCACAGGACGTGACGTCATAACGTCGTCACTGATGACGTCACTGCCAACTTTCGACGGCAGCCGGCAACCGCATGACTTTCAAAGTTGCTAGTCAGTGTATTCGGAACACACTGTCAGGAAAGATAAGGACATCTCAGTTACTTACAACACTGATCGTCTCAAACGTTTAACGTCTCAAATTCTGGCTCTCCAGAAGGTCATAAACAGATCTCTGCAGCTTTTTGCTCCAACTTTTTCATTCTTTAAACTGCCAAACGATTCAACTTTAAAGTAGCTTAATTGCTACTAAGGCAATTATAATTGAATGTTTGATTGATTGATAATCTATTAATGTATCAGGTCATTTGCAACGTGTCTATTCGTATTACGTGCCGTTTCCTTTGACGATGACGACTGATCGTCTACATTTCTTTCTGGCATCGGGGTTTAACCGCGAAATATTATGCGTTATCATCACGCCGTGATAGCGACAGACTGCGAAAATCGAAACCGAAACTGATTGGCAGAAAAAAACAAGAGAAGAAATGCAAGTTTAAGTCGGTCGTCGGATTTTAGTTAATTAATTTCTCAGCTCAATCAATCGTTTACATGCCGTCTTTTGAATGCAAGACATCGGCTCTGCGCTGCGCACTGGGGTAGAATTAATTATTCGTAGTTCAAAAGCTTCTTTTGCATCACTGTATTTAAAAGTAAATTACCTAACGTTATGCCGCATCAGAATTCTCGATCGACATGCTAGCCGACTATTATTACTTAACACTGTTGTCTTGTCTTCGTTGAGTGTAAGAAACGTATTCTCGCTGTGGTGACATCTGTAGCGACAAACGAAAATCGTTCCGCAGAAGGCAGCAGCGATTGTCCGTCAAAACGTCGGCAAAACAGTAAAAATAATATTCTCGTGTTTCATCTTTTCTCTTCGTTTTTTCGTTTTTTACTTCTCGTTGTCTTATCGTTTACATAGTCTCTTCCTCTTTATAATGGTAACACATAATACAATAAATTCATGTACGCTGTTAATTCATGCGCAGTTTATGACTACATTTTCAACGCATTCACAATTCTGCAGACTGCGTGAAGAAGCTAAACTGACAGTCGACGGAAGCAGGCGAAGACAGACGACGTCAGACAACTCAATTTCACAGCCGTCCGCCCATCAATTGACTTACAGGTGACAGGTGAAAGACGCCGCTGTTTGGATTCAACTAAATCCCGTCCGCCAACAGTCCACGAATCCTTCGAGAAATGATTAAAACATTCTTGTTATGTGTTGCAGTTAATGGCTAGAATAAAACACAAATATACCAAGCTAAAACGAAATAAAATGATAAATTGTTGCACGTTGCAATTACACACCGTTTGTTAAACAGCAGTGTTGGGCATGCGTTAATTCAAATGAGTTTCAACTCACTAGTTAACTCAGTTACTGCGAGTTGTGAGTTTGATTCAATTCATTATTTGCGTCAGATGTGAGTTTATTTGGCTTCTAAAATCAACTCGGTAGAAGCTGGCACTTTATGGTTAAAAATTAAAATTACAGATGCGCAACAATTCAACAATTTATCCAATCAAAAAACCAAAGAGTAAGTCTAACTGACTGAACCGGCTATGTTGTTTAAATGTTATTGAAATAGTTTTTTCTTATGCTTAATGACTATTAAAATACTGTTTTACATAATGAAAGCTTTTGAATGTTGTTTGACTGCATTATTATTTAAATATTATGCCCCTAAGTTCAACATTGGTTCTAACACGGTCCGCAAATTAACGTTGTACTCTCCATCGTCTTTGTCGTCAGTCAATTAATGGACAGGCATTTCAAAGGAAATTAGTGTAGTTTTGAGTATAGTGCGTCATCATTATGTAAATAAACGGGTCGTAATTAAACCGCGAGAACAAGACCAAATAGACCGAGACCGAAAACGAGAATCAATGTCATCGCAATGACATTGTAGGTAGAAATGAGAGCAATGCGTGTGGCCGCGGGAGTGTTTGGAATCACGTGATCTCGAGACCGGTCTTTGGTTTGCTGACGCTGCACTTTTCTACCCTGACTGACACTCCTTTAACATTGTGGCGTAACTTCAGGTGACGGAGTGAGTGGCTTGAGCACAGAACTGTGGGAACGCCATAACTATACTGTCGTGATTTATCGTTCTGTTTGTTTCGATAGGCCACTGCGTGCATATTTTAGTCTGCTTACTACGTATTATATTTTTTTGACTGATAAGTTTTGTAAACTTATGCAACTCTGTTCAAGTCGACAGAATGGTACTAAACTTTGCTAAAACGAAAAAAAACCGTGTCCCTGTTTGACTCAATTGCCCTCCTGTACTTACATATAATGGCCAGGTCCAGTCACCGGTCAACAATCCTATTGGCAAGCTATGTTGACCAGCTTTTTATAAACAACTTATGATAATCACTGTCTACATCATCTATTACCTGTTGCCAAGTCTAATACATATGGATTAAGAGATATAGGTCATGGCTTATTAATAGATCATGTAACATCAGAATTGCACAAACGGACATTTATCAGTAGAATTTTATTTAACAACTGTTATTAGTTTATTCATTTGTAGTCGGTTTATCATGTATTTCTGTGTTTCTTTTGTTTCCCTTAGTAATGTTTGTAGTTTTGTTTTTCTTGCATTGTTTCTCTATGTTCTCGCACATTTGTCGTGAGTGTTTATTACATATTAAATAAATAAACAAAATCGGGTTTCATCTCTGCTGTATGATACGTTCTGTTTGTATTATGCCTGTTTCCGCAATACAAATGTGCAGAAACACAGTAACTTTTAAAACAAGTTTCTAATTTTAAACCAAAACATGTAAGACGTGTAATAAAAGCAAAGCTCACGTGATGCGAGACAGCACCGGGGGAATAAATATGCAACGTGAAAAAGTAATGCCTTTTGAAAAAGGTTCACAAATTTGAGGCTTTCGTACGGCACATAAACGGTAAAAGCTAAGACGGTTAAAATTTACGCTTTTTGCTGAAAAAACATTTACACACATGTCGTTCTAGTCCATGTCCAGTAATTTCGGTGCAAATTACTGTTAAAATATACGTCGCAGCCCAAAATCGTGAAATAACACTAAAACCCACCTTTTAAGATTTTTAGGTCGTTTGTTGTTACTCGCGGACAGCGCTCGTCAGCTTTGCTTGTTATGATAAGCAGTGATGGGCAAAAATCAACTGAAAGTTACTAATCAAAAGTTTAACTACATTTTAAGTTAAATAATTAGTTTAACTAATTTTAAAAAGTTCAAGTTAAGAAAGTAGTTTAATTTTAAAAAATAGTTACTAACTAAAACGTGTAACTGGGTTATTTTAGTTAATTCAGTATATAAATTTACTGGCAGTTTGTAAGACTTAGTCCTAGGTCAAGTGATATTTGGTTAGCAACAGAGTAATAATTTAAGAGTTTTTATGAATGATGACTCTATGATGTGACTCTCTAACATTGAACTGTGGTACTGTTTTGGATGATATGAAAACATGACTTTATTTGGTTTTACTGTTTTACTTTTTTGTAGTATTAGCTTTTAGTAGCCTATATACACAAAATAATCAATAAAATCCGCAAAGTCAGTTTTGTCTAAACAAATTTTAAAAAATTTTTAAAAAATATACTATTCAAAAAAGTTCAAGTAATTTTTTCAAGTTAGTTAGAAAAAATTTTAATTATTATTTTTAGTTTAAAAAAAATTAAAGTTTAAAATAAAAAGTTTGTGCCCATCATTGATGATAAGCAGCAAGTATGTGCCTATCTGCAACCATTTTCACGTTAAACAAGTAGTTAGCGGCAAAATGGCGATTTTTTAAGAGAATATCCCTTTGACGCCTTCGTTCGAAGGAAATCTCCTCATCCAGCGGCACGAAATTTTGACACAAAAGCTAGATTCTTTGTGGCATTCAAATTGAAAATTGTTGTGATTCTGGCTCGTACTGTTCTGATAGCCTACTATGGCAGAGTGTGACAGACACACACACTTACACACTCTTGGACCTCGCGCTGTAGCGCGTAAAAACTGACTCCATCAACAACTTTCTTTGGTTATGCAACCGACAACACGTTTGATCTGGTTGAATCTGAAACTATACGAGCAACAATTGGCACCAACGATCTTTGTCATAAAGTTGACTTGGTTGATCTAAGGGCATCGAAAGAGGAAGTAGGCCATAGTTTGGGTAGAGGATGCAAATGTCGTAAAATGCCACTCCTTTGACATGACGTACCCGTGTGGCACTGAATACGTGACAATAATTATGTCACTAGTTGTCACACCTTTCCTTAAAACTTTTATATAAACAGGAACCCGCAGTATAGGTTACTCGAAACAGACACTCGTGTCTCTGCGTTTTATCGTCATATTGAGAACATTCTTTAACTGCTATACTTGACACAGAAAAGCGTTTTGACAATTATTATCGTCATTATTATTGCTCTGTGTATTAACACGCAGACGTTGGTAAAAAATGTCAAATATGAGATTCGCTTATACTTTGGTGCTCACGGCGTGTTTCTTAGCAGCGCTAAATGCTCAAGGCAACACGACTGGTAAAAAGCACGTCTTGGCTTCGTTTTATTAAGCGACGTCGTTTTCAGCAAATTATTTGCTAACTAAAATTAGACGGCGTTTATATCTGCGATAAAAAAATAAAACAAATCTGACATAAAACTAATAAAAAATCGCATTCAAATCGCATGAAATATTTTTTTTGTAATCAAATGTAGTCAGTCGCATGCAATCTTTTTTCAGTTTAGTTTTAGTTTAATCGAACCGGTAGGCCTCGCTTTGGTTGTTTTTCGCTGTTTCTCCGTTCTAACCATTTTACTGCCGCACGTGAGATTTGTTTATCTGACCTACGCTCTCCCGAGAATCCGGAAATGCAGCAATTTTATTTTATTTCAAATAAAAATTTTTAGCATAATAGATTTTTATCACCTCCCAAATATAATGCAAATCCCTTCGGATTGCATATAGGCCTACAAACAGAAAAGTATCACCGGAATAGACTGAATGGTCAACGCTTTACATGCCGTGTACACGTGGCATATATACAAATGTTCGTTTTGAATTTTATTCGCTTTTGCTGTAGGCTATTTAAACATACATTTAAAAACATAAAAATGGGCGCGGCTGCTGTATGATACACAGCGGCGTACGATGACGTCACTGGTGACGTTGACGCCAGTCACCGGCCAGTTGCTGCTGAGTCAAACGTGACGTCAACGCCTGATCACATGTCGATGAGTTTCATGCTCGGTGAGACGCCCGTCGATCTGGAGTTGGAGCGAAATGAGAACATTCCGCCGCGACTGCCGTACTACACGGCCGAGGACCCCGGCAAGCTGATCCAGTGGACTCCAAACGAAGGACAGGTAACTATTTCCCTGCCAGATGAACTAAAGGCCCAAAGTAAAAACTTTCATCATAACCAAGACCAAAACCGAGACTTTATTTTTTTAAAATTAAGACCCAGACCAAGACTTCAGTGTTTTCAAGATCAAGACCAACACTAAATGCACCGTCAAAATGTTTTTTTTAAAGTTTTGCTGTGAAAATTATTTTTCATGTTTGTCTGCACCGCAAACTGTTTTATGACGTGAATTGTACACAGATGCGTATATAAGTGTACAATATCTTTAGGAACTGTATGCGTACTTGAACCGTACAACTCACGATGCGATCACGGTGATACGGAACGGCGACGTCGCGATCGGATATGTACGTATATGACAAAATTCAATTCTCGATGCTTAGTCGACAACGTTATAAATAATGATGAACTTCTGCTGGTTAAGTTGCCGGTAAGTGCAATGTAGTCCAGTTCGACACAGTTAATTATTGACACGGTCTCAGTTAGTGTTTGAATAACAAAACGTTTACTTCTGATGTGTTCTTTCACATTTTACTACAACACGCTTATCACGTTTGATTAATTGATTGATTATGTGATCGGTTAATCAGGGCGTTCAGCTTAGACTCATCATAGGGTTGATAAACCTAAAGTTCCTCTTGCGTTTATGATAGAACATTTTCATGGCAGAATGGCAAAGCATCGTAGGCTACAGTTGTCCGTGACAAAACATCCATACAAACTGTAAAGTTCTTTAAACTGCTACTTAAATATTTATTTTATTGTAAAATAAAATGTAACAAGCAAATCTGTACGTTATCGATTAACAAATTTAACATAAACACTGAAAACACTGAAAGAAAAATCTTTAAAAAAATTACCGCGTTTTCACTATTTTTTGTAGTGACGTCGATAACAGATAGGAAAATGTTTTGCCATTTTAGTTTCGATTTCCTTTATTGATTAATCAGCGGCTTGACATGTGGTGCAGTTGGGCAGCTTCAACTGCGGCGGCCAGCATTACTCACTGATGACGATGGACGCCATGAGAGCCGTGCACTTTGACGACAGCAGCCTGGTTTCAGCAGCTGACGGTGACGCCGCTTTTCCTCGGATGCCTGCTAACGCGTCGATGATGTACATCGGCGACTCGATGCACGTGGTTGAACCGGTCAACGACAATGATACTGCAATGCTTGGTGACGACGCTGGTACTATCTATGTTCATGTCCTGCATCTAGTAAGCTATTTTATGAGATGTGTGTTTTTTATTTATAACCATTTCTGCTGAAGAAGGCAGATACGTCATTGGGTCGGTCTTTTTTGTGCAATTACCAAAATAGGCTAGTAAAAAGCAAACTTTCTGACCACCGTTCTGTCATATAGAACGGTGGTCAGAAAGTTTGCTTTCTGACCACCGTTCTATATGACAGTTAGCCGATGTGATGGCGATTAGTATACATAACTTTTAAAGCGAAATTGCTTTTGCTAAAGCGATTTTTCTTACAATTTTGCCTATCTTCCCGTTTGTCGTTTGTCACGGTCACGCACCCCGCTTTAACCGTTTAATGGTTTATTTAGTCTACATGCCATTTAGCGGGGTTCAACAAAACATTGTGTTAGATGAGGGTCCCTGGTTCCAGAAAAGAGAAAATTAGAGCGGTTTGAGTCCTCCAGTCAAAACATTACATTTGTCTCTTTATGATTTACCATTGTGATGGCAGCACCGATCAGCGATTCCGCGTCACACCGAATTATTTCGGATACTTATCATTTTGCTGTCCTGACATGCCAGTTACTGTATGCCGCTGTTATCACGTGTAATGTATAAAGTGCTATTTGTACATTTATAATAGTGATGGGCTCAAGCTTGCCGTTAACCGGAAATTTAACAAGCAGAACCAAGCGGGCATCAGCTGGTCGGAGAAAATACGTCATCGATTACTTCGCAGTCATTGATTTCGCCATTTACAACAGGTGCGACGAATCATACTGACAGATTGTGCTTGTCATAAACATTTCGTTGTTATAAAAACGCGTTTTAACTTTTTTTTACTTATCTAGTTTTTTTACAGGGCGTCAGCATATCTTGCTATGCATAAGCTTTGTCTTTAGCTATCGCAAAAGTGTCTGTTTGTGTCTGTTCGTCACACACTGACATTGCATCAGAACGACGCATGCAAACTTTCTAATAACTTTAAAATGTGTGACATTGAATGACCTTGATATGCCTTTTTGTTAAAATCTATAGTTTCTTAGTAGATTTTACTAAATTTCTTTGCCTCGTTTTTGAAAACAAAATGTAAAAACAAATTGAGGAATTTTCAATTCCCATACTGCCAGCGACACAAACGTTTGCCAGAAATGTTAATGAATATTAAATGATCTCTCTCTGTAGTTTTTTTAAACGACATTAATTACGCTCTATATTTTTCGTCCGTTTCCCAAACCTTTCGTCTATTACCGTCTACGTTGCAGTTTGCTAGTTGCTGGTGTAGATGGTACATGAGCAGTAGCGCCAGGTCACACGTACAGCGGCGCAAGGACGCCATCAGAAACATTCAATCTTACTACAGCCACGTCGTCAACGGAGTAAGAACTGCTATTATTTAGCGGCGTAGCCAGGATCTGGATGTAGGGTGTATTTGAGAGGTGCGGTGTGGGGAGGGGTGTCTTTTCTCCATTAGAAGAGGGGAGGGAGCTGTGCCTCTTCCCTGGATAATATTGCGATTTTTTGGCGTGAAAATGAAACTGGGCTTTGGTGCATTTTTTGCACTATTTTGTGGTCTTTAGGGGGCATGCGCCTCTATTGCTACGCCAATGCTATTATTTGCTATTATCTTTTTGGGTCCTTCGCCCTAATAGTTAGTCCAATCCGACACTGACCGTCTCCATTAGCATACTGTATAAGACAACTGCGAGATACTTTCGGAAGCTTAGTCCGTCAGTCCGCCCGTCTGGTCGTGTGTTTGTTTGTCCGGCTATCGCATTCAAAATGTCGTCGAAAAAGTGCTGGATTTCTTAGGTGATCGTGCAGTTTGGCTAGAGGCATCGTGAATTAAATAGGTTGGAAAGTTACAATTATCTAACAACCAGCCTAGATTTCGACAGAATGAGATATGGTTGTTCAAAGTGTAAATTATCTCTCCATTTTGTTTCAAAATAAGACAACTTTTAGCCTCAAATTCTGTATTTTTGAAAAAAAATGTCTGCAATTTTTTCTACAAACTGTATTTAAACCTACTTTATGGGTGTGCAACTGCATTCCCTGTGCCCTTGACAAGACGCCACTGGTTCATTTCAGACACTTGGCTAGAACACAGAAAATAGCGAAGACCGATGGAACAGCAAACTAATTGACAGCCTACTGTCATTACTGATTATGTTGCTTTGCATTGTTGCGCAACACTGACGTTGTTTGTGTAATAATTACAGATTGATCTTCGCTTCTCGAGTATAAAAAAACGCGACTTTTCAATCAACGTTCAGTTTGTCGGCTATCTCATCGCTATGGTGCGTTGCATGGCAAAACTTATTCAATACTCATAAAAATAAAATTAATATCATCGATACCAACAATTTTGCAACTGAAAGGGCAAACAGAGACCGCAAACATTCGCCAAGAACGGTGCTGCCACTTAGCGAATACCGACTAATGCTTACTGATTAGTGTTTACTGTTCAGTACTGTAAGGGCTGGTTGCGCCAACCAATTCAATTACGTACTTCGTTAAGTGCAATTTATATTTTAGTTTGGTTGGTGCAACGCGCCCTAAATCTGCTAAATCTAAAATGTTGTTCGTTCTTAAACTGCATTTTCGGCAATATTTATTTATTTATTTATTTATTTTTCTGTTCTATGACATTCCTTCGTTAGTAAATTAATTTTGGTCGACATTTGCTGTGCTCTATAGTACTTGACATTAATTTCGCGCATAGGCGTATCAAATATGAAAAGCACAAGTAGGCCCCACAGTATAGACACAAGTACACTTTTTGACCGTAGGCCTTAAGTGTTGAGTGTGGTGTAAGATGCTTGTAGATCTACTTGTAGGCTTATCTGTGGTGTGTAGAAACCTACTTGCTGCATTATCTGCATGCGCGAGTCAGTATCTAGGCTGCGTATGTCCGTCGTGATCGTAAATATGATATTTTCGATGCGCATTGTGCAATAATTGCAGAGTAAGAAAGAGTCGGTGTGGACAGAAGGACCTGGTGTCAAAATCACGTGGTCTGGACAGCCATACACCGACGCCTACGCGGCGCATGACCTGCTTGGAAATTACACCGAACAACGGCCTCATGTGTTTGCGTCTGTCGACCACATTGCCTTGTTTACGGGGTGAGTTAATAATCAAAAACAACAGAACACAAATAAATTAGCCTCAAATCACCCAATCTATGTGCAATCGCAAAACCATAATAAACATGAAAATGAAAATTCGTGTGTAAGTAAAGTATTATTAGACAACCAATATGCTAATTACACGCATCATGAGCTTCTTCTAGGAAGATCTAGGCCTTATAAGTAGGTAGAAGCCTTTGTAAAAGAACTCGCAGGTGTTGCAGTCGTAGCACTGTGACATGTCTTCCGTGCACTATTGGTGTTTTATATCTGCATATTTGTCTTTGTTGTGCGCGTTTATCACGCAGCAATAAAACTTACTTTTTGCACGTTTGCGTTTGCAATTACCAGGCCCGTCGAGAGCCACAGCGGGGCCCGGGGAAACATTCTCGCGGGGCCCCCAAACATTTTCACGGGGCCCCTCTGGGAAGAAAATTTTTGAATTTTTTTTTCAAAATGGTACATTTTGGCGTACTTTATGTTTCTGGCCGACGGTTGGGCCCCCAAAACGTCGCGGGGCCCGGGGTAGCTAACCCGCCTCCCCCACCCTCTCTACGGACCTGGCAATTTACCGTTGTTATAGAAACAATTTGTGCGGCGGCAACGGGTGCAGCATCGCCGGCGGCGGTGCACCGTCAACTATATCCGGCCTGGCGTGGATCGGCGGCGCTTGTGGTGGAACACGTCGAACGTCTGTGAATAGAGAGTTCGGACAGTACGCAAGCATCACCACCGCAGCACACGAACTCGGACACAAGTATATTAACATCAATATCAGCAAATTAGTAATCAGCGTGTCCAAGCGCCAGAAATATGATATGATATAGCAGCGTCGTGGATTGAAAAGAATTGAGTTGGGAGTTGCAATTTTTCTAATCGACAGTAAGTTGCAAACTTTCGACAGAGAAGATGTGGTGCTCAAAGTTTTAATTTCGTCTTTAAATTGTTCAAAAATGAAAATTTTAGCACCAAATTTCGTAAGCTTGAGAAAAAATTTATGACAAAAAATTTTCCGACTAGATAAAATTTACAAAAAAGAAATTACCCCCACGCTCTTTCCACCTGCTACGATGCCCTTTCCCTTCCCCTTTCCCTTTCCCTTTCTTTTTTTCCTTTCCATTTCCTTTTTCTCTTTTTCTTTTTTAGTCATAATATTAGCGGAGATGTAACCGATGTAACCGACGCACGACGCCAGTTCTATTTCAATAATATTGCTGCTGTACAATTTGAGATCAAACATTTTGATTTTTTCTATTAATCTAAACAGCCAGCTGATTATATTGATACAGACATATACTGTAAACTATCGAAATGCATTGGACAGACTCCGTGTTCATATAAACATTATCTTGTTTGTCAAAATTTTGGCAAACTTGTACCACATTTGATGATCTTTAGCAAAAAATATGGCCAAGATGATAAAATAATTATGTGAGGTGCACGGTGCCCCGATTGTCCATTTTACCTAATTCGCGTCGACATAATTGTCTTTTCTTAACCGTCTATCTTTGTGCCAAACATATCAAAGTTGGTAGAAATGTGACAAAGTATTGCCAACAACGATTTTGCACATTTTTTCAAGACGCGGTGTACTTCATGTGCTGGCCAGTGTTGGCGCGAGTCACGACGGACGGCGTAACCCGTGTACTAGTGATGACCAGTACATCATGGCTAGGGCACCGCAGGACCTCTCGGAGTCCAACTTCAACAACCCATTCCGCTTTTCTCACTGCTCCGTCCGATACTTCCGCCAATATTTGAACAAACTTAATCAGTAAGTTGCAGTGATGCTGCGATCATTTTATCGTAAAGTAGAACGTACTTAACGGGCCACGTTTTGACAAGTATTTTGAGCAAAGCTCACGTGACGCGTCATAGCAGCGGTCTTGCCACTTGGGCAGTCGTGCACAACATGCAATAAAATAACAATGCGTTTTGGATGAGTACCCAAATCTGAGGTCTCCGCACGAAAAATTTCTTGAATTTAAAAGGTCGAAATTTAGATTGTTAACAATGGACGTTTTATGCTAAAAATTTCATAGACTCTTAAGGTTTATCTCCAGCCATTTCGACGCAATTCACTTTTGAAATGTGCGCCGTAGCCGAAAATTGCAAAAACACTCAAATTCTTTATCGTTTAAAGTTCAAGGTCATTCAAGGTCATCGATGTTAGCACCGTTTAAAAGCTCGTCACTAGTGCTTGTTATGATAAGCAGCATGTATGTGCCTATCTGCAAATGTTTTCACGCTAGACGAGCTAATAGCGGTAAAATAGGCCCTAATCACTTTTTAAAAGGGTGCCCCTCTTTAATGCTTGCCTGCGCAGGCCTCTTTAAATCTGGAGGGTCAAGACTTAAATTGCTAAAATTTGTCTTTAATGCAAAAAATCGTACTCAAGTTGTCTTGGTCTATCTCCAGCCGTTTCTTCACAATTCACTGTTAAAATGTGCGCTGCGGCCAAAAATTGTGAAAAATTCACTAAAAACCTTTTTCTGGGGGCTCAAGGCCGTTTAAGGTTATCGACGTTAATAAATCTAAAAAGCCCGTCGCCAGTGCATGTTATGATTAGCAGCATGTATGTACCTATATGCAACCGTTTTTACGCCACACGAGCATAATAACCATTTTTTTCTACGCATAGGCGGCCTTAAATATTAACAATACGCTGAAGAGAGTAATCAAGCCTAACGTAAAAATATTCAGTCAGAATCTGCCATGTCAGTTCGACAGTTTAACTGGAATGCTAAACGATGCGAGTTTCTTCAAAAACAACAATTAACTACACTGTGCTAGTTGTGATGTAATGCTGACGTCATAGCGTGGCGCGAGTACAAACTGGTTTATCACAACCGGTGCTGTAAGTTGCTGAATAGCTGCCCTGCATCGATGGTGAACTTTATCTGGGTCGCTGATGACATTAAACTGTTGAAGTTTTACCATTGCAGCCACAAAAACGCCTAAAA
>Ga0056128_1007710_pt1 | contig 13587 bp, 6 predicted proteins | sample WorMetLIZISLAND2_FD_71113 | JGI IMG/M metagenome (GOLD analysis project Ga0056128, IMG submission 71113) | Marine gutless worms symbiont microbial communities from Max Planck institute for Marine Microbiology, Germany - Olavius geniculatus... ... | reverse complement strand
CCTTTTGTGTCCATCCTATCCTTAGAATCTTCCGGTAGCATTTTCTCTCAAAGGACAGGATTCGGCTTTCGCAGCGTTTTGTAACTGTCCATGTTTCACAACCGTACAGCATTGTACTGAGCACACATGTCTTCAGGATGCTGAGCTTTGTTTCCAGAGTGATCGCCTTACTTTTCTAAATCTTGTCCAAGGCCTTCATGTTTGTAATTGCCTTTGCAATTCTGACTGCTATTTTCTTTAAACAGTCCAGGTCATATGTCATGTTGCTTCCCAGGTGTCACGGTTGATTTTCACGCTAACTCGTTTGTATTAATTAAGTAGGACGCTCGCGCGTTATTTGCAGCGTTTGTGTGGTTTTGCGCCGTTTTCTCCTACGCGAGTTGTATATTTTGTGTAAGCACGCTAATTTGCGTGCTATTGTGTATTTTTGTGCAACCTTGTGTTTGTTCGTTTTCATTTGTATTTGTATGGACAGGTGGACTGACTGTAATTAATTAATAAATACGATGGCAAACAACGAAAGAGTGAATGGGTAATTTAACTTAGCCGGGATGGTACTGTATTAAGTACTAGGGATTTAACTCAAGCGCGAACTAACGTTTTGCAGACTCTAAATGTATAAATGTATAAAATATAACTGTAAGGCTTACATAGCCACCTTGTATAGTGCGTGGTTAACCTCCCTAGCGGTAAGCCCGAGATACCCCGGGACAGAGTTCTTGTATTGAAAACGGTAAGCCCGGGTTCTCTCGGGCACCGTCGACTTGCAGAGAAGTCGCTGTCATGCGCAGGGTGGGTGCAGCAGTTTATACATTGCACTGCGGGGTACCACTGCTAATAACCGTTTTATCGCGTGCCAGACTCTGCAGCGTCTGAGCGTCCAGCGTGCTGTCGGACTGCCAGCGTCCCACAGCACAGTCACACATGTTGATGTCTGTGGGTGTCGACAAAATGATTTCCCGCATTCGTTAGTTGCAGTCCTAGTTTCACGTCGTCAACATGTCGAATGCGAAACGTAGACTAGAAAACGTAGGTTCAGACGATGACGAGTCAAATGACGAAACTGTTTGCTAATTCGGAAGTGATGGTTCTGACGAGTCTGTAAACTTGTCATCAGATAAACTGTCGTCAGAGAGCGATGCTGAATCTGATAGCGACTCCGAGGCTCTGGCGGACGTACGCATTTGGTACGCCACCGATCTTCAGAATCCGCCGATTGCGCCAGCACGTTTCCCGTTCAATGGCAAGCCAAAACTTCAAGCTTTCCTGACCGACTGCAACGACCCGCTAGAGTACCTGCGTTTGTTCATCGACGACAATGTGATCAACGTCATCGTCAGAGAAACGAATCGCTACACAGACGCTGACCCGGACGCCTCAACGAAAACTGTCGCGTACTCGGCAGTGGGAGCCAGTGACCAAAGACGACGTTTGGCTGTTCATCGGAATTTTGGTGCTGCGGGCCATAATACAAAAGCCACAACAACATTGGTACTGGTCAAACAACCGTCTATTTGCAAAATTATGAGCGAATATCGCTTGAGCTTGATAATAAAGTTACAGAAGATAAAAACAAAGGCTAAAACAACATACGATAACATAAAAGCATAAAAGCGTAACCCTACAAAACCTAACAACACAGACGAATGAACCAGCAGTGGTGGCAATTTATTTCGTCACACTCTGACAGCGCATCGGACTGTCGACCCGCTCACTGTGACAATGTTTGTCTGGCAGTCACTAGGTGTGTCATTAACTGATAAATCAATTAACGGACAGCTGGAGATCAGCATTGTCTGGCCGTGTTATCTATAGAAGCCGTCCAACCACTGTACCGTTTTCGAACAGAAATCCAGTCTAAATTCATACCGCCAAGGAAGTTAACAGTATGCTTCGCAGTTGGTCTGTTTTTTTGTCATATTGGTTCGTATGACCTTTTGTGTTGTAACCGTAATTAGACGGTCTTTCGCAGCGTCGTCGGTTGCCAGCTTGATTGCGTCTTCGCAGACTGTCATCCTTGCAGCTGAGCGCAGCCCGACAACTGGGATCGTTCCGCCGTCGCTGCTACGTGCCCTGCTGTTGTAACTGTTTGCCGTTAAACTGCTGCTGCTGATGCGTGTTTGCTAGCAACAGCCCCAGTGTTTTCGCCCGTTTAATGGCGCTTGTTTTACACCGTCTAACTTATTTATGTTGTCTTGTGTTCATCGATGACTGCATTGTCATGAGCCGGCCATGTGAGGACCATGTTCGCCATATAGAACTCGTTTTGCAGCGGTTCCGCCAAGCAAACCTCAAGTTGAAACCTGGCAAATAAGAGTAATGTTGTTTTAAAGCAAGCTTAATTTTTTGGGTCACATTGTGTCAAGTGGCGGCGTGGAGGTAAACCTTGAAAAGTTGCCACAACCTTAGCCTGGCCTTTTTCCGTAAAACATAACCAAACTGCGTGGATTCATTGGCATTTGTAACTATTACCGTTCTTTTTGTCCGAGCTTTAGCACGATCATCAAACCGTTCACCGAAATGTTGCGGAGGAATGTTCCCATTGAGCCGACCGAGGAACGTTTGGTTGCTTTTAACGCATTCAAAGCCAGGCTGTCTTCCCCACCTGTTTTGGCAATGCCCACCCATAATAGAGCTTGGGTGGTCGATGTGGACTGCAGCGCTTTCGGGATTGGAGCGGTTGCGCAGCAGTGGCAGAACGGGGAATTAAGTCATCGAATACGCCAATAAGACGTTAAATCGCGCCGAAGGTTCCTATTGCGCTAAGCGACGTGAACTTTTGGCTATGATCTTTGCATTAAAACACTTTCGTTCTTATCTTTTAGGCAACCATTTTGTTTGCCGTGTGGATCATATGGCACTCAAATACTATCAAACCACGCCAAAACCGCTGGGTCAGCAAGCCCGTTTTCTGGACTTCCTAGCGGAGTTTGACTTTAAACTGCAATTTTGACCTGGTAGAGAGCATACTAACTGTGATAGTCTTAGCAGAGTAAGACCGTGTGAAGTTGACGGAGGGTACTCCTGTAAACAGTGTAACCGGAAAGTAACAGGTTCACACGTTTCTAGTGTTACTACTAGGGCGCAGAGACGTCGCCTGCAGTCAGATAGTTCACAGGGGGAAGCAGACCGTCACGATGATGAGTTTTCCCCATCACCGGCCCCAGACCCTCCGGGGCAAGTGCTTACACGTCGGACTAGGAAACAGAAGGTTAAGGCTGGTTTATTAAATCCTACTGCGCCGTAGGCGTTGGCTAACGGCGTGCAAAATTGGAGTCCCCAATTTTCAGCCGAGGAGCAACTTAAAGATCCAGACATTGGCCTCGCCATGGAGTGGGTGACCGCGGGTCAAAGACCCCCGTGGGAGCAGGTTAAGCCCTACGGACCTGCTTAATGCACTTTATGGCGGCAAGTCGAGTCTTTAGTTTTCAGGGACGGAGTTCTCTGTCGTCTTTTTTACAAAACTGATGGTACAATCGAGTTTTGCCAGTGTATTTTGTCGGCTTCTCTAGGTCTAACTTTCTTGAGCTAATTTATGGCGAGGCAGCCGGTCATCTCAAGTTTGCCAAGTCTAGTCAGCATCTTATGCGACGTGCCTGGTAATATTCTTGGCGCACTGACTTAAAAATATTCATTAATTGTTGTGGTAAATGTGCGGCTTTTCATCGAAACCCAACGCCGCGACAGGCTTTTTTTCACCCCATGAGATTGGGAGCGCCGAATCAGCGGTTGGTCATAGACCTTTGTGGTCCTTTTCCGCCCAGTAACCACTTTCACCGCTATTGACCCGTATACCAAATTCGTCACTGCTATCGCTATTCGAAATAAAGAGGCACTCACGATAGCGAAAGTGTTGGTAAAACACGTTTTTTTTATCTGGGGCAGATATTTCGAAATGCTTTCAGATTTAAGAACTGAATTTGAAAACGAGATTGTACGTGAAGTTTGTAACCTACTGGCCATTCATAAAATACGCAGTAGCGGCTATCGTCCGCAGACATCGGGGGGTTATTGAGGTATGACATAAGGTTTTGCACTCTATGATGGCCAAGGTTATTTCGATTAACCAGCGAGATTGGAGTGAATATCTGGGCTATGTGACTTTTTGCTATAACGCTACCGTCCATAGGTTTTCCCCATTCTTTCTCATGACCGGACGAAAGGCTTATGGAACGTTGATTTCTTATTTCCCAGAGACACGGAAAGTAATACTTTTCCTCCAGAATTCGTGCGGAATGTGCGTGGACGTCTCCGACAGGCTTTTACTTTGGTCCGTGAAAACCTGCAGCGATCGGCGGAAGCAGCCTGCTGTTGGTATAATCGCAAAGTTGTTCGGCATGAGTTTTCTGTAGGCGATGCAGTACGAGTCTTCTGGCCTAGGCGATTTCGCGGCCGAACGCCGAAGTGGCAAAATCTCTACGAGCAGACGGGCCGTGTACCCGCCCGACTCAACGATGCAACGTATGTGGTTCAGTTAGATCGGGGAGGGAAAAAAATCTTCCATACTGACAAGATCAAGCTGATTAAGTAGTGTGTGGTGCTAGCGTTACTGACATGGTGCTTGTGTGATCATAATACTTACAATAACTGTAACAATAATGTTTTTTTCTTGCTAAGTTGTGGCTTATTGTCATATTTCAATTTTTGTTTAAAACAGAATGCTGCTGTTTATGTAACTGGTAATCTATGTATCTGTGTGTAATTAAATCACTCTTCTTGCCGGTGAGCAACAGTAAGTTAGTAAAATTTTTAGATGGCAGTAGTCTGGCAGTAATAAATAGGTTTTGTAGAAACTCAGTCTATGTAGGATTTTTGTCTTCACGGTTTGCTTTACAGTATCAGTAGGCAGTTGTGTTCTCAAAAATTTTACTTTTTATGTAGTCATTACAAATGCGGGGTTAGTGCCACTTTCCGACTGCAGGATTTTTTACGTCGGCTGTAGAGACCGCGGCTAAGTGTTAAATTTAGTAGGAACGTCTAGGCGTTTACATATCGCTAGTTTATTGGTCACAAGCTGTGCTCGGTTTATTCGTAGTCGATTCACTATTTTTCAGTTTATTTTCCTGGGTGCATTAACTTTTTTTATTCTTATTTTATTTTATTTTTTCTTACTAGAACAGAGTCGTCATTGCGATTTCATGCTGTCTATGTTCTAGGCTAATCGGCGGATTGATGTTAGCTTAGTAAATTAATTAATTTTATTTTTTGTTACTTTAATTCGTCTCTTTCACACATATAAATTGTCTTGGAGTTCCGGTATAGTTGTGTGCAGAGCGGCCGTGCGCCGGTAATTGTTCTATCCACCGGCAGGAAGCATGGACCAGTGTATTTTTAAAATTGTGCATGCCAGATATTGGCGAGATATGACGTCAGCCAGTTTTTCTGCTGGGCGTGCAGTTAATTACGTCATGCCGTCGCAGGCCGTTGATTGATTGACAAGTGTGATTTATGAATGGTGGCTTTTGCCAGGCGGTGTGCAGTGTGCACGGCCGTGCGTCATCGTCAACACAAATATCAAGTGTTAAAGTACCAGTTAAGCGGCGTTCTAACTTAGGTCCAAAATAGCACTTAATTAGATTTTTTGTTTTGGATTATAACGCTAGCAGTATCGTTCTGACGCGACCTTTTTTCTTCCAGTATTAAGATCAGATCGGACTTTACTGTTAACCCGCCGAGCCATCAACTAGGCTTAGATTTAGAAGCTTTGTGCAGTTCTTAGTGGGGCCGTAGTGTCGTCAGTAGGCTGTCAGGTGAAACAGACGCGAGTCGGCGTGCTATATCTCTGGCAGTAAAAAGGCTAGGACTGTCCGCGTGGTCGGCGCCAGTTTGTCTGAGTTTGGGCGATGTGTGCTTACGTCGCGGGACCAGACAGTACGTGGGCCGAGACGGGCTAGTCTGGACAGGCCGAGTGGGTCGTGCGGGTCTACAGGCGGAGCGCGTGTCAGCGGTCTGTCTGAGTCAAGACGTAGTCTCACTCGCCTGCATGTCCTATTTCTGCAATCTGCGAAACTTTATTTATTCTTTTTCTCTGGCTTTTTCTTTGTACAGTATTGTAATTTTTTGTACGGCGGTTAAAGCTGTCAAAATTTATTGATTGTGACGCATTACTCCAGTCTTTCGTTTAAGGTTCACACTGTAAATGGTTAACTGCAGCTTTTTTTGTCTTTTTTCTTTTTAGAGATTCTTGCACAGTTGTTTTTATTTTTTTACCATCGGACCTATGTCAAGTAGTTAAAACCGCATAATCAAGTTACTGATCTGAGCGTGAGTTTTAAGATCAGCGCAATGCGTTGGTCGATGATAGATCTGTCAGTGACATTGTGGTGAAAGCTGTTTGCAATTGCAATTTGTCGAATAATACTGATTCCGTGTCGATAAACAGAACGGATATTTTATGGCGTCCGTTCAGATTTCAGTTAATTAGTTTTATAATTTTCTGTCCGCTTTGTGTCTGTCTATCTGTCCACTGATCGGAGGAAATAAGTAGCGTAGTTTCTTATTTTTATTATTACTTCTGCATTAAGTCAGCTTGGTGGCTAGGTATTTTATTTAGTTTTTAAAGTCCCAGCATCAACAGTTGCAATTTTCAGTAAATAGACAGTTTACAATTTGTGTAATTTTCAGTTGCGTAATATTGGCCTCGGGCTAACCATATTTATTCGTCTTTCCTGCGTGTAGGCTTAAAAAAACATTAACATATCCGTGTGCGCAAGAGTAAATTCGGTTTATACATGTCCGCAGTCGTGGCTGATGGTTTGATTGATGAATTGCCGTATAATGGGTATATTTTAATTACGTAGACAACGATTTAGTTAATTTTTATTTTATTTTTGTTTATATTTTGTCATCCGATGCTACTGCTGTGTAGAACAGGTCAATGGTGAATTTGGCTGATTGTGGCAGTTTCTCTATAGGTGATTGCTTTGTAACTATAAGTAGCTGTCAATCAAAGGTTATTGATTTTTATTCCTCTTCAGTTAGCGCATGCCGTGGCTGTTTTGGCGCGGCGAGGCGTGACGTCAGGTGTCTGTCTAGTCGTCAGTTGTCGGCCGCCTTTGATCGGTTAATTGAGTGTCTGGCGTCAGCCGGTCGATGCAGTTCTTGGAAACTCGTACGTGACATTTCGTGGAAGGCGCCGATTTGTCATCGTAGTTTGGTCGTTTAATGGCGTGTGACGTCACGCGGCCGGCGCCGCATTGTCTGTTTTTTGCAGTGATGTCACCGCGGCACTTTACGGGAGCGGGTGATTGATTCACGCTGATTATTGATTTCTTCTGCGCGAGTGATTGACAGCTCGGTTTGCGCTCATTCACTGTGCACTATGTCTGATTATTAATCGTTGCTGCGTCGATGATTGACAGCTCAAACACTCGGTGCTAGTATGGAGCCGCATTGTTCAGATCTTTTAATTCAATAGTTTTGTGTCGTTGTCTTTTGGCTTTGGTTGTTGTACAACTGCATTTGCTTTGTCGGTCGTCCACGTTCTTCTTCAGCGATTTTTTTATTTTCCGTCAGTCGATCTGTAAACGTTTCAAACAATGGTTTTGTCGATCCATCCACGAACTTTATCACGAAACAATCACGCACACACACAATCAACAGCTGCATTTTTCATTCACAAGTTTACAATTATTCAATATTGTGTCTGTCAGTATTACGGTATATTTATTATATTCTGAAAACCAGTCAAGGCTGGATTAGCCTAGGCCCTACTGTGGTATAACATTGTTGTCGTTGGATTTAGCCTAGTATATGTTTCGTTTTTTCCTAATGGTGAATACTTCCAATACTAATACACCATCAACACAGCATGCGCTGGATTATCGCGCCGCCTTGTTGGTTTTTCAGTTTATTAAGCCTATGTCCTATTTTATTTTCATCCCATTTTACACTAAAACAACGGGTATGACTTGGTTTAACCACATTTTTGCCAGTTGTGGCAAACCTATTTTTTTCCATGTTTTAAATTTAATTACGCGCCTGTGCGGGCGTGGCACCACGGACACTATACGGCTGTGGCGATGTCGTGTGTATGGTACGGTACACTGACGGAGTCGAGTCGTGAGAACTGTGGAGGCATGAAGAGTCTCGTGCACGGTGGCGTGTCAACACACTGGCGGCACACTGGAGTTGGCGGCGGTGACGTCAGCGCGTCTACCTTCTGCAGCGGCGACCGCCTGCTGTCGTGCTATTCGCCGCGGTCTTCTCACTGGTGGTCTGTGACGTCACACTCTTCGGCCGTCCGCCGACCTGCGCTGATTTGTGCTGTTCAGCCCGGCCACCCAAGTTTGCCGGCGGATCGTCTGTCATTACGCTTGTCACGTCTGTTCTCACGCGTTTGACACTGCAGCAGTGATGGCGTCCCAGTGTCCCACACAACCTGTTCTGCAGCGAAGTTCTCAGCTGTTGTAGTGCCGCGTGGTACTCATCATAATCTATTTGCCAGCAAAACATGACACAGTGCACAAAGTTGAAACAAACATACTGTCGGCAAGACATACCAGGCTCATAGAGCACTTACAGTAGCCTTCCTAAGCTAAATGCACAAAAACGAGAGTAGCACAGCAACTGACACAAGTTAAAAAATAAAATCAATAAAAACACACAAAAATAGCAGCAGGCCTACACACAACATTTCATATAGAGCGTAAAATCAGTATTTTTCAGTGATCTCTTAAATGAAAATAGAGAAGAAAAACTGACTGTGGGTGGTAAACAGTTTCAGACATCAAGGACTCTTTCAACAAAAAAGTTTTGACGAACAGCAGAACGCTGCGAGCTCTGAATGCAAAGTCGTGATATTTTTTAAATACTTAAAAAAAACCAAGAATTAACCGCTGAAATTTTATCAGCGTTTTTTTTATTTTCGTTAATCAAAAAAAGCCGAAGCTCAGACAAACAGTTGTAACTGGTTCAGTCATCAGCTTCTGCGAGGTTTTAGCGTCAGCACCTGCAACAAACAGACCAAGCAAAATTACTATACGGTTTCAGACGATTTGTAGGAGGGGGAAAAGTACATTTTAGTTGGCAAAGGAGTTGAGAAACTGACACTGATAGTGATCACTAGCCAAAGTAACACCGACAATAAACTTTCTGAAGTGAACAGACATCTGCAGAGTTTGGTCCGAACGTCATTAGCAGTGGACAGCCGTAAGATTACTTCAGAGAAGAGCAGTTCAGAACAGTTTGGTCTTCTTGCGAATTTCCTGTAACAGATAACAGACAGCAAAACTGTGAAAGCAGTCAGTACTAACCACTGGTGGTAGCACTGAGTCCCAGTGGAAGTTTTAAAATTTGCATTGCATTTAATTACTACTGCATAATTGTTTTTAATTTAAATTTAGTAGTTAATTAGATGTAAGCCTTTTGCGAAAATTTTAGGTTTTGGCGTTGAACATTTTCTGTCTACTAGTAATGGTAGTGGCGGTCAAGATTTGGACTTTACGTTTTGATTTGAATGGATATTATATACTAAGTGTGAGTGGTGATCTTTCTTTTCAAAAATTAAACTTTTAGTAATCAAAGTTTACTACATATATTTTATCGTCAAAATTTAATGTTTTTTTTAAAATTTATATCAACTTACTAGATATTATTAGTTAAGCCTAGTTGTTCAAGAGAGATAGTAGATTAGCTCAGCAGTATTAAACATTTTAGAGTGAATGGTTGTCTAAATGTGAATTGAATTGCCATATTGTCATTGTTTATTGCGTGTAGGCTATTTATGTTCAGTCAAATGTATTAGCTGATTAGTTTTTACTTGCTAATTGGTTCAGAAATGGTCCTAGCTTAAAAAATTATCACATTTTTTTGTTTTAGCTTTGTGTTGACATAAATTTTCAAAAGTTTAGAGTGGACCTTCCTTGAATCATAGCATTACTTTTGTTTATCTGTCTGTCCCAGGACTTCACCTGGAGGTCCCTGAGCACTTTGAAAAGGAGGGGGATAATTGTTAGATAAATTATGTTAATGAGTGTGCACTGATTGGTTCAAGCGCACGTCAGTCATTAGAAGCCCCGCCCACTCTCAGCCTTGCGCAGCGCCGCAGTAGTTATTAGGACTCTGTTGTTGACAGTCGTAGAGTGTAGTTCGTATGCAGTTCTTCCTGTCTTTTTCGTCGCAAAAATACACAACGAGTTAAGTACTACACTATTATTCACTCGCAACAAGGTGCCTGTGTTTATTGTCAGTAGTTAAGTTTTTGGTTTTCCCGTTTTCTGATAAATTTTTAATCTCTTTTCCCTTATTATTATTTATAAAGGTTAAACTAAATAATTAGACTTTTCGTCCTGTTGTATTATTAATTTTTTTGTCGCATTATTATATTGTATATGTGTGTCTGTCTGTCAATGGTTTCATTCGTATAAGAAAATCGTGAGATTTGACTGTTAGTTGTGCGTTTAATTTTTTTTTCTAGAGATTGTTAGGCCCTGTGGGAAGGTAGGAGCCGTATTAAACTCGAGCTCGCAGTGTCGCAGCAGTAACGCTGTGACATTTTGGCGACCCCGGCGAGACCTCATTTTTGGGGTTTGGTAGTATCCGGAATTTCACCGGATATCCCATTTATTGGGGTTGTGTGTGAGCGTCAGATTCTCGCATGTCTTTTATTTATTAAGATTTAAGTAACTTTTTTTCTCTGTGGTAGTAATAGTGTTGCGTTGTTATTTAGCTTCGCGCGTACGCTACGCGTATAGCGTTTGTTAAGTCATCTGAGTGTAGTGACTTAAGTGAATCGCTTCACTTGACCGCTTCAACTTTTTGTGGTCGCTTCGACTTTGCCGTGACCTTCAGCTAGTTTTGCGGTTGTCGGTCGCAAAACTTGTCGATTGCAATACCTTGTCTGTACCTTAGCCGGCAATATAATTAACTAGTAACAGTTTATTTTTTCTTTCTTTCCTTATTAGGACGGTACATATAAAGTTTGTTTGTTGCTTAGTTTGTTTCCCCTTCCTGCTATAGTTTAGATAACGTTAACATTCATAATTCCAGTTAATACTTCCTTTATTTTTTCATTTTGTATTACAGTTAAAACATTTTTCTTGGTCAACTACTTCAGCTATACTTTGCGTGATCAGAGTCGAGTTGTAATATCGTTAGCGCTATTGTTTATAGTGTGCGTCGTTAAAATAAATTACATTAAAACTTTAATTTTTTAGGCTTCTAATTAATTAAATATTTTATAAATTTAAATTTAAAATTTTAATTTAAATTATTTTTTTAATTTAAAAAATTGATTTGTCGTTAAATAATTTTAAAATAATTTTGCCCCCTCATAGTACTTTAACTTTTAAGTTTGCGTGTTCACATATTTAAGTTATACCGGTTACTTATAGTCGCATTTTTTATCGTCGGTTTTAAAGTTTAACCCGAACGAGTTAAACCTCCTTTCCACACTTTAGTACATACCGTCTGTGTTGGGTTGTGTTCGGTTACCCACTTTCTCGTTTTTTTTCTATCGACGTTGTTATCGCAACCCAGCCATTGGGGTTAGTTATTAGTTACAGTCGGGTGTACTATCAATCTATACGTCTTAATCCAACATGTTGTCCACTTCGGCTCAGCAGTTAAAGGAAGTTGGTACATCCATGGGCCTTGAAGAAGCGGACTCAGTTAATTTTATCCGAAAGCAACAGAAGGTGGAGCGCAAAAAAGAGATAAAAAAAGAAGAAAAAAGAGAAAAACAGAGAAAAAACAGCGAAAACCAGCTAAAAAAGCAAAGAAAAGGAAAGGAAAAAGCGTTTATACGGGAAGAAGCAGAAAAAACTAAGTTACTCCAAGCTGAAGAAGAGGCAAAAGATAGACAAAGGCAACATGAGTTTGAGATAGCTAAACTCGTCTTTGAGCAAGAAATGGAACGGTCTAAATATACCTCGCAACAACGTCAAGAGGAAAAACGTGAGAGACATAGAAGTAAATTGGAGAAGTATGAGAGGCAGATGCAATTTCGTGAGAGGATATATAATCCCACCACCTCAAGTCCAATTTAGTGTGACTCACAGGGAAACTGAGGAAAAAGCTGCTGACTTTTTGCAGATGCAGAAAAAAGCCGCGCAGATTGCTGATGTTAGCCGAGTCAGTGCAGATGACGCGGGTCCACATTCATTAGGCCAAGGCAGTGGTAAAGCTTCAAAAACAACGTATTTCGATGAAGAACGGGACTTTATGGATAGCTACTTGGGTCGCTTCGAAAGGTTTGCTACATGCCAGCGATGGAATAGGGTAGACAGAACCTTGTATTTTTCGGCTTTACTAAAAAATCGTGCCCTAGATGTGTATTCCATGTTACCTGTCGAGCAAGCCAACAACTACAATCAGTTGAAGGTTGCCTTTCTTAAGCGATATCAGCTGTCAGCTGACGGATTCAAGAAATGTTTTCGTTCAGCCAAGCCAGAACCCGGAGAGACTCCAACTCAGTTCCTGACCAGGATTCATAACTATCTACAGCGTAGGATCGAGCTAGCAAAAGCGGAAAAGACCTTTGATGGATTGAAAACATTGATGGTCCAGAAACAGTATTTCAGCGTATGTCCCAAAGAAATGGCCATGCACTTGGAAGAAGGAAAGGGAAAGCCAAAGTTTATCCAGGAACTTAGAAAAAAGGCTGAGAACTACGTGGAAGCTCATGCCACTGATGTCGTTTTTGGTATTGACCCGAAAACCTTCCAACATTTGGAGTTTGCGACCTGAGATGCGGCAGTGTCATAACTGCAATTTATATGGACATTTACAACATCAGTGTTTTACCTCATCATTGCCTCGGAGCGTCAGGGAGAACCCCAGTACTTCCGCGTCCCCACAGAACTCGCCTGGACGGCGACGACATGCTCAGCAGTGGTGGTTCCAAAAGACAGTCGAGGCCACCGAGACAACACAGCCAATCTCGGCAGCAATCATCCCAAAAACAGTATGGCCAATTATCGCAAAAACAGGCTCAACAACAACCAAAACAGGGTCAACAACAATCGAGAAGGGGCCTAAAGTGTTTTCTTTGTGATCGAACTGGATATTTAGCAAAAAACTGTTTGATCAGACAGAAGGCCGCCGCTCTGATTCGTTAACAACCGGGAACAGGATTACGGTGTTATACCTGTGGCAAATCTGGGCACATTGCTAGGAACTGCTTTGCGAAATTTAATCCGACTGCGACCATGTATCGGAAAAAAGTGGAACAACTCAGAGAGCTGCAGGATGAGCTGAAGGAAATATCTGCACAATGTGACGAACTCGAGTATGAGACAGATGAGTTGCTGGAAGCGGTGGAGACGGAAGTTAAATTCTTAGCCTGTCAGCCGGCAAAACTTCGGAGTACCGCCAGAACCAGATCACCACCACAAGTCTGCAGTAAGCATAGACAAGTTAAATGATCAGAGTGCATTCTAGCGACAGCCTCTCACACTATTGCCAAGCACTGATCGCTGTCTGTCAGGAGTGTGGGCTACACTACCTTGTTATTGTCGATGCTTGTCAATTCATCATCATCATCATCATCGATAACCGTGGGCTCAATGCCCGTTGGTGTCTGACGCCATTCTTACTATCGCTGCCCACCGCTGCCTATCTAGGGCAGCGTGGCTTAATTCCTGCAGG
>Ga0056128_1007709_pt1 | contig 13588 bp, 7 predicted proteins | sample WorMetLIZISLAND2_FD_71113 | JGI IMG/M metagenome (GOLD analysis project Ga0056128, IMG submission 71113) | Marine gutless worms symbiont microbial communities from Max Planck institute for Marine Microbiology, Germany - Olavius geniculatus... ... | reverse complement strand
TAATCATAGCAAAAAAGTTAATAAATTAATTTTAAAATATGAACAAATAGTAGTGGGGTGAAAAATTCACCCCAGGTTAGCTTATATGTGATTCTGCCAGAGGTCATCCTCGGAGGGTTATTTTATAAACTGAGACTCAGACTACGTTGTGTTCGCCAGGTGGCAACTTAATTGGCGGCAAAGTCTGAGAGATCGGATTGCTTCTTGATACAAAATGAACATTTCACACAAAAAGACAACTAGGTCTATGTAGTAATGTTTTACTATAATACGGGACAGTGATGTTTGTTGCGAGCACGTTTGAACCGCGGTGTATTCCTCTTCCTCATCTCAGTAGGCAGGCACGTACGTTAAAGGAAAGTCAGGATGTCAGTCAGTGTGGAGTAGAATTTAGAGCCCATACATCTTAGCAGTTAACGAACTTAACGAAGGCCAAAGTAACTAATTTGTCAGTATACGGCATCGCTGCGAACGTTATTCTGAAAGAAGTAGGCATACGCGACCGTGCATTATGGTAGGTGGCCTAGCGACACATCTTTTTATAGGGCGTTGCTGATCGAGTTCTGTCTATAGTAGCCATTCCACTTCAACGATTTGGCCGCAATTTACCGGTCGAATTTTAGCTGACTGAACCCAAAGTCTCTCAATCCTTTCTTGATCCACAACAGTTTTTTCGCGGTTTTCTCTGGCCACGCGGATCAGTACGTTAGCCTATGTTATTATTGAGGGTGTTGCGTATTACTCGGAATGCTTCAAATCCGTGGACAGAATAGGCTTATTATGCAGTGGCGTAGACAAAGGGGCTTAGCTCCTCTCTCCTTCAATCCTCCAGATAATACACAAGCATACGATTAAACTTCACTAAATTTGCCAAATTGGTCAGTTTACGATTGGAAAAATAATGAACATTGTTGCCATTAGATCTCATCTTTTAAAGGGTTAAAGCGGTGATTTTCAACCGGGGTTCCGCGAGCATCTGTCAAGGGTTCCGCGGCTGGTCAATAAAAAAAGTGAAAAAAATAACCTAACGTGCGAAATTACAGTACGTCAGACCATGCCATAGAAGTAATCACCAAATAAGCCTACTTAGTTTGAAATTAGCGCTTAGCCGTCTATTTTTGCATACAGCGTTGAATATTTTTCTTGTTATTTACAGTCTTAACATATTTGCATTCAACAATGTAGCCTAAAGTATTAATGTTAGTGTTAAGAAATCGTTTGTGCATTTATTGACAGAATTTCAATTATTGAAACGTTCTGTTTGAAAAATATAAAAAAAAGTCTTACGCAGCAGCGTAGAGTGCAGACCCTCTGAGCTGCCAGAAAGCTTCCATGTGAAACATGTAAGATTTGATGAAAATTTTTAGGTTAGTGGAGGGGGGGTAAACTGCCATTGGCGACCGTCACGTAGGGTGTTTTTTATTAAATACAATAACGATTGCTGTTTACGTGTAAAATAAAATTGCCAAATAATACTATCTTGTACGGTTAAATTAAACAAGTTTTTGTTTTGTGCTTAATCGTCAGTTTAAGAGGGTTTTGCCGCCCAGATCCTCAGTGGTTCTCTGTTTCGACTCCGCTGAGAACATCAGCCCCCAGACACCCTGAAACTTTAACCTCGTCTACGCCGCTGGACTCACGGATCATTACGTGGGATTCCGTGAGTAATCTTGACACTTAATTAGGATTCCGCTGCAGCAGAAAGGTTGAAAAACGCTGGCTTAAAGCGAAAAAATACCTATTTCGATTTCGGCTGGGGAAGCTTACAGCGCTCCCCTAGACCCCCTAGCTCGATTTTAGAGAGTTTTACTTCTAAAGAAGGGAGAGGAGGTAAAGGACAGGGAAATGGAGTAGAAGGGTAAAGAGGGACAGAAACGGGAGGAAAGGAATGAAATGGGAAAAGAAATGGCGGGGAAGGGAGAGGAGCCTCCCCCAATTGACATTTTTGGCCACGCCACTGCTATTATACGCACATCCTGATACCGACTGGACGACAAAGCTTTTATAGACCTAACGGTTCCCAGGGTGAAGTGTTGTGTCATAGCCTACGCTTCGCAAACATTGCTGATCGTTTTATTGTTCACGTCGTATATCGTCTACTTACTACTATCACTGTGTACACAGAACTACGATCGAGATACCAGAGCCTTAGACGGAAGGGGCAATGCTACTTAGTACTTCTTACGCCAGAGATCAAGTGACCCACAGCGCATGAGGTCAACAAGGACAGTTGTATTTCTGATAAGTTCAGAGATTCATGTTAAACAGGAACAGACTTATAAAAAAGTCTCACGTAGGTGAGTGACCTTTCTTCACATTGTGGCAAACTATATATTGTGAGGTCTTCCACCTCCCTTATTCCCACCCGTAAGTTCAGCTACAGTCAGGATTTATCTGGAAGATTACTGTAGCCTTTCCTAGTCTAGTTGAAATACAAATCATTGTCATTGTGCAGGTGTAAGTGACAAAAAGACTGTTTTAGCGTTGAAATGTGACAAAAATCATTTGAAAATCGGGCTGTTAGGGACAACGTTAGAAAATCAGTTTCCAATGTACGTACACGCAACTCAGTATAACGTTTAGACAATTACTTCTAAAGACTGAAAACTTTGTCACAATTCGACTAAGTTATGAAAGACAGGAAGTATTCCACTTTTTATGAAACACAGAGTAGGAATAGCTTTGGCATTATAGAGTATAAGTTGCCTTGAATAAAACAAAGGCGATTTGGTAGGCCTACTGCATGGCATGGCTGCAGGTTCCATAATAATAATAAGTGAACATACACTGTGTCTCAAAAAACATCCTCGACATTTTCGGATGCAACTTGAAGAAGGATTACCGGATTTTAATGATTTTTGGTATAAATATTCCTGAGACTACTTGCCATTAAATTGTTCAAAATTGTTCAATTTCTTACCTCACCCAAAGTATGTTTGTGCACTACCTGGGGAAAACTGAACCAACGAAATATTGCTTTTTTACCCAATGCAGTGTTATTACTTAATCCAAATAATGCACAAAAACATATTTTGTTAACTTTCTTGACACTTTGGCTAACATTTCATCCTATTGTTTCGTTTTTCAATTGCCTACAGCAAAATTGCTTGAAATATGGGTGCATTATGTAAACACAGGCATGGAGATGCTTTCTGTGTTCATTGACAGCAGTGTCGATAATGTTCTGCTTCAGACCAATCCAGACTTCACCAGTCACTTCTTAAATTTATAAACATTCCTGAACGTCATCTGATAAGACACACTGCTTTATGACAGTCAAACATTGTAATCGACTGGCTGTTGGGGGCCAGAGATCTGGAGAGATGGAATTTATTGAAGTTTTTTTCATTCATTTCAACACATGATGTGCTTGGTCGATTTTCCCCAGGTAGTGCAAAAGCAGAAGTTGGGTGAGTTGGGAACTTCAACAATCACTCAATAGCCAGTGGTGTCAGAAACATTTAGACCCAAAATTACTAAAATCTGATGATGTTTCTTCAAGTTATGATCGATAATGTCAAGGATGTTTTTTTTACGTTTTTGCGTATTTCCACGCATATTTCGCTTGGTCTGAATTCCCTTGGTAGTGCAGAAGCAAACACTGCATGAGGTGGGAAGCTGAACAGTCATTTGACGGCAAGTTGTGCCAGAAATACTCACCAAAAATTGTTAGAATCTGATAACTTTTCTTGAAGTTACAATCGAAAATGCTGGGGATGTTTTTTGAGACACAGTGTACATTATATAGCGCACTATCACTTTGAAGAAATCCCTAGTGCACTTGGCGGTTGAGTATGAATACTGCAAGTTCATAGTGTCCGCTAAAAACGAAACGAAACTGCGACAGCTCCAGTAATGTCAGTACTTGTGCAAACTGTTCAAACAGCAGATTGTAAATCCGTTGACTGTTCGCTGATGACGTTGTCGGTTGGCTTCCACGATCCATCGTTGCACAGATGTCTTGTGCACGCTGGTCAGCAAGGCACGCCGTCACGGTCGAATGCGTACAATCGCAGACACGCGTACGCACGGCCACGGCAGCCGGGCCTAGAGACGCGCACGTCCAACATGCCGGCCAGCACGTGTCAGCACAGAGCAAGACAAGTGTCAACGACAGACGAAACAAGGCGTCAAATCAGCAAACCAAAACAGCCAAATGGACCACCATATGTAGCACTTCAATACTGCAAAGTATCATGTCGCAGAACGCACTCGTGCCGTAGCAAAACGCTAAAACATGCAGCACTTCTCAAACACGCCTCACACTGCAACCAGCGCAACTAGCTCTCCATGTCTGGCAAAAAATTGCAGTACAATTTCTGACCCCCAATCACCCCTTACCACTGTGGACGGAAAACTTTGCCTAATAATGCTACTTGGAACTACATAAACATCACTGCTCAGTGGCATCTCATTTTAGCCAATGGCCTAAGCAGGGAGCATGAATGTGATGAGCAAACAGACAGCATATTACAGTAACATTTCTCGATGGCCAGATTATAGGTCAACAAGTTAAAAGTTCAACAATAAATGAGCTTCATTTTGCCCACAATTTTCCTAACCCTGAACATAACCCTAGCCTCAATGTTAGGCCACCACATACAGTAACGATGAAACTGCGGGTTATCAATACACTACTGAGAGTCAAAACCAATAACAGTCCAACGCTTTAATAACTGAGCATATATACAAGTGTAGTACAGTAGTGCTCAGCTTCTTATATTGCAAGCAAAGTACTCATAATGGATCATACTTATTTTTATTCACCAGAGCTTAATGTAGTAGGATTAGAACAATACTGGTATTTGGTGATGCAATTTATTTGCAAGTACTGGATACTGGTCAATATTTTTGCTGGCTGACATACCGATTACCAATATTGCTCAGACATCTTGATGCCAGTGGTGCGGCAGTTGCCAGCAGGGAGATTGTGGCGAAGGTGAAGTAAAGCTAAAGTCTTGGCAAATAAAGGAACTCACAATGAAAGACAACTGACAGCGCTATTAGCTTTTTAACACATGAGGTCATTTTAATAGCTGCAGTATGGTTAGGTTAGTGCTGGACACATACACTTGTTGATTTTGGGGAAAACATGTACTGATATTGGTATCGACAGGGCAAAATATTGGGCATTGGATAGCTTGCTTGGTATCGTTCAACTTCTAATGATACAACATCTGATACTGAAACAGTTTAAATTAACAAATAAAAAGACACCACTAGAAAAAAAGTTCAAAAGCACTTTGCTGACACTTGGTTGGCAACTGAAGGTCAAGTTATCACTCGTGCAATTCCCAAAAGTCCAACTTCGAGGTTTAAACCCAGCCAACGTGAGGGCTCCAAACAAACAAAAATGTGAACAATACATAACATGCAAGCAATTATATTTACTACAGCTCAAAGAACTCAAAAACTGTAAACATTAAACCACAGATTTAAAACTGACAATTAATAAACTTAATAATTAAATTCAATAACTGTCTTGCAGACACAGAGTCGACTTAATGACATCGTAAACAAATAAAAAAACGGATAATGTCACAAATGTTACTGTCAGAGCAACTGCTCACAGCCGACCATTGTCACACTGTCAATCATGGCTTCCAGAAAAAGCACAGACATTAAACAGCACAGGGTGGCCTGTTTTAGGCCAAAAAAATTCTCAAATTTTTCTAGGCTTTAAGTTCATCTTCAAGACCTATTCCCACGACATTTTACCATGACATATTAGACGATTCTAGCATCGCATAAAAATAATTCTGACATCAGTCATAACAATTCTAAAACACTGAAATTTGACGACTTTCAAGACCGCACTCCCATCAAATTCCAAAAAATCTCCAAGACACTATTTGATTTTGTAGGACTTTCCAAGTCCTGGAAAAAATAGCAATTTTTTTGCAATGACTTTCAAGGGCTATCCCGACAGCAGCTGTGTCATATCAGTGCATTGTACAGGCCATGTCAAATACGACGCCCAATGGAGGCAAAGTAAAAACTGTACGCTGGTTTCGTGTCCGTGATCAGCGACGACGCCGAGAGATTGGTGAAGGACTTCTTCGCGAGACACGACGATGACTGCCACTGCTACAAGTATGCAAAACAGCAACAACCAAGCACACAAAATTACTTACTTATAGCTGACAAATTCTCACAACAGACACCTCAACACAAAGAATTTTTCCTATCACAAAATCTGCATCTTCTAATAATTCAAAACTTATCCAAAAATGCTCAGATGGATAGTCAGGCCAAATAACAGCAATAGAAATTAACTTATATTGAAAAGTAAACGAAAAAGTTTCCCCGAAAACCAACACAATGACTACTCTCTAGCATTGCGGAATTACCGGGTACGTGATATTTCCCTAACACTTTACAGGACTGTTCCGATGTAGCAGTCAAAAAGGAGGGTTTAACGCCTTTCCCAAAAAATCTAAAGATAACGATATCTGAAGAATATCAGAAGCAGAAATCAAAATCGAGATGAGGCATCGTTCGGCCTCTGGCAAGGCACCATGCGATGAAAAAACCGCACATTACCATGAAAAACTAACCGCGATATCGGCGGTAATGTGATTTTTGGTTCTTTTGGCACTGAGCCAAAAACCATAAGACAAAGCGGGATCGCAATGGGGCGTTGCACAGAGCTGGGCAAGGCCTAATGTGCAGTAAAAAAATTGCAGCAATCAGTCAAAAAATGGGCGAGATATACAACAACAAACATTGCACGCAAAACGGGCGATTTTTGAGCCAAATTTTGGGGTCCTCCAAAACCAAACTCCCAGCACACACGGTTTAACAAAACCACACATTATGTTTAGAGATGTTTCCTCTTCAGTATGCTGCACAAAAATAATTTGGACCGCTTGCTGATTTTGGGGGATAATTTTTTTTCAATGATTGTCAAAAAATGGGAAAAACAGGTCAACTTTCGGGGACAATTTATGAAAAACTGAGAAATTTTAACCTCCACACAGCAAGTAAGAGTTATTCCCTGACAACTTGATGAACGAAACAGACTGATCCTCCCCATGACTGGAGAAATTACCGAACATTTTCCTTTTGTCCCTCATTTAGACGAGCGGGCTGAAATTGAGCTGAAACACGACCCCCTTAAAAGCCTTTTGTGAAAAAAATTTTCAGTGCCACAGCTCCCCAAACTGGGGAGATATGAAGTCAAAGAAAAATTACCCTCATGCCCCCTCAAAGTCCTTTCAACGAATTAGCCCAAAATTTTGCCCATGGCTAGCCATCGATGCCCCCTACAAATGCCCAAAATTTGGTGCACATAGTGACATAGTGGCCTTTTTGGCTAGAAAAAATGTGGGTTGAGCAAATGCGAAGTACAGCCCTGCCAAAATCTGCAAGCACTGAGTAAGCTTCAAATGCCTCACATTTTCACGTTTTTCACACAAGTTGCTACTTCAGCTGATAAATCCAGAACCATAATTTAACACTGTCCAATATTGGCAATATATACCAAAAAACTGCATCAATATTATAACTTATGCAACACCGAAGTAACTAGAAATTTGGGGCAAAACCCAACGTGAGTCCGCCCAGTGCCCTAAGTCCAATTGGGGAAAATCAGAAGGGGGGGGGAAAATTTCCCCGGCATCAAAGTCACGTGGCCCAAACTCAAATGCACTGGTATACGCCGAACGCACATTGTCGACTTAGGGTAGGTCAACATGAGCGCTTATAACTTTGTCCGTAGTGGACCGATTTTCACAAAATTTTTTTTTGTTCAACGCCGAAAGGATCACTCTCGTCAACTCCGTTTAGATTTTGTCGCTATCTTTATCGGTTTCAGAGATATTCGCGGTCAAACTCGAAAGTTGTCGTAAAACGTACTAAATTTTGGACGTTTTTTCCCTCCCAAATTTTAAGGGGGGGCGGTGCCCCCAAATTTCGTACTTGCGTTAACACCCCAACCTAGAGGCACGTCAAGTGCCAAAGTTTCGTCGAGCTATACCCCCTAACTCCGAAGTTATAAGCGCTCCTTTATTGCATTTTATGCCAATTTTTGACCCCCCTTTGAAAAAAGTTGTAACGGGGGCCCCCGTCCCAGATTGGGGGTGCTCTAGTAAGACTTGGTCATTTTCTAGCGCGTGTAAAAATTTGGGGGCGCAGCACCCCTAGGGGCCGAAATATGGTCTTCCGAAAAATGCACTTTAGGTGGGTACGATTCAACATCGAGATCTCCAAGGTTACTGGACCAAACTTCACCGGACTTGTTTCGCGTAACGCAGGAGGAATCGCGGTAGATGGAATGAAAATCCGATTTTGAATATCTTCATCCGTTTTGGAGATATACGCCAGCGAACTTCAAAGTCGTCCGAAATCGGGCCAAATTTTGCATGTTTTTCGCCCCCAAAATTTTTTTGGAAGGTGCCCCCCAAAATTTTGAACCGGCATTATAAAATAGGGCCTATTACTGACCATCGTGCAAAATTTCACGCCGGTCGGCCCACGCATCTCGGAGATTTCGCGAGTGGAGAAAAAAAATAAATAAAAAACATCAGAGGTAAAACTTAAGTCCGCTCCGCAAGCTATCGCTTTCGGGCGGACTAATAAGAGTAAGCCGTAGCACCTCTTCTTGCGGCTGGTTCCTTGTACAAATGTCCAATCAACGCTGATCTTCTGACCCGCTATCTCAGCACCATTGAGATTGTCAATTGCTGCCTGGGCTTCTTTGAACGTATCGTACTCAACCAGTGCATAGCCCTGTGATCACACAGCAATATATCAACTTTTTATAAACGTAAAAGATGAAGGTGTCAATTTGTATAGCGCATCTCACGTACAACGCCTCTAATGCACTTTTCATCACTAACCCGAGCCGCCAACCGCACGGCCACCACGTGCAGCCTGCAGAAACAGGCTAACGCAGCGGCCAGCTAGGCATGTCATGTACCGTTAACGATGGCTCACTGGTCCCTTCAAAACACAGCACCAGGGTATTTCATTCGGTTTTCAGTGCCAGTCGACAGTATCTGAGATCTAACAGACAGCACGATTTCAATTAAATACATTCAGCCCCAGGCCTTTGCTGTTAAAGGTCCAATAGCTTGGAGCTCTTTACAGGACAATCTCCATGATCCATCACTTTGCAGCAGTAGTTGGTTTAAAAGTATGCTCAGTGCATGATACTGAGCACTAGACATGAATTTAATGCAACCACTGACGTTGGCTGCCATCACTGTTACTATCAGCCAGCATGTCAACGACCGTAACACCAAGCAACATCTTATTAGAAGAAGACCCCGTCTCCAAGCATAAAGAAAAGATTCTGAATGACATAATCAAAGATAAAATTTGCACTACAAACTGCATCCAATTAGACAGAGAAAGAACTGATTTATCTGGTCACTGCAAATTTTCAAGCAATGACTGCTTTATTTATTGCACATTTTCTGGAATCTGCCAGTGAAAGAATTTTCTGCATCAGCCCATATTTAGCATAGATATGTTAAAATACGTTCAGTGTAAAACTGTAAATGATACATGGGGGCAATATTCGCCAGACCTTGACAAATCCAGTGCGTCGGTCAAGATTAAGGTGAAGGTTCTTGATCTCTCCGTAGTCAGCAAACTTATCTCTCACGTCTTCCTCCTGGGCCTCCTCATGGACGTTTGTCACAAACAGGATCCAGCCCTCGACCGCTGTAAACATATCACACACACAGCTCAGTCAGCCAGCAACATAACTAATGACATGGTGGACAGTACAAATAATAATACAACTTAGGGTCAAAAGTGCACACGACACCACAGTAACTTTACAGTCAAATGTGGAAAGGGTCATGTGTACAGAATCTAGCCCTATACCTTGGCAAACACACATTTCAATTAAGTAAGTAAATTCAGAAAGTACACAGCATATGCAAGATGCCCACCAAATCTGGGAGTTGAGCCGCAAAGGTATCAGAGGGCCTGGTCCAGACATGAAAAGCTAAAACTAAATGTCCACAGCAAAAGTGTTCCAGACTGATATTTTTATACCCATGAGAGATTGTAATATGAGCAGTATTTCATATTTACTTCCAACTGCAGTACTGCATGGTCTGGTCTGTCCTGCCTGTCACATCAAAGTCCCTAATTGTTAAGATGCAACGAGAGAGCATCTAACGAGGAAACTCTACACTTGTGTGGCCTTATTCTTATGTGACACTGTATAAAGCAGGGAGATCCAATCCCCAAAGAAAGCAAAGATTTGGGGAATACCCAGTCAAAATAAGCATCAGAAATGCAGCCAAACAGTTACAAGATAACAAAATTTGCTATTAAGCAAAAGGAGTGCAGTAGTACCCCCATCCCGTTTAGCAAAATAACATGCTTTAAATGATTACACCCAGTGCCAAATAGTTTAACATTATTTTTGGAATGAATCAAAAGAGACAAATATCAACCAAGGGCTGTACAAATATTGGTGCACCGACGTGATTCTGTCACTCAGCTGTAACTATAGCCAACTACTGATATCATCACAGATATGCAAATTAAAGATTTTTGCTTACATCTCTGTGGCCCAGTGCCACCAGAGCCAGCATCAACATCCATAGATTCATACTCATCGACTCCAGTTCTTGTCTCTGCAAAAATAACAGCATTAACAGAAATCATAGATAGTGGCAACATGTAAAAACATTTCAAAAATTCCAACTTTCATACGTTAAAAAGGTTCAATGCATTTCTGTGCAACTTGCTGTTTGTAAACTACTGGCTGCCATTCCTCTTAAGGCAGAAGACTCCATATATCCACAATTCTATTACTAAACACATGTAATGTTATAAAATCAAAGTCCAATACAAATTTCAAGACACAATTCACATCACGTACTCATGTACTGAATAAAAACCTCATACCTCCGCCTAATCCTCTTCCTTTTCGCTGCCGTGCTCTCTCTTTCAGCTTTAGAATTCCTTCTACAAAAAAACACGCAATCATACAGGATAAAAATGACACATCAATGCATTTAAGTCTTCTCCTTAATGACACAAAATATTAATAAAGCTAACAAAATGCGTTTGCGTGAATATCTAATGTGTGTTTCAGAGGTGGTCAAGATGTACAGATGCGACTGCATCCGCAAGCATTCTGTGGATGCGGTCGCTGACGTGGACATGGACACAATTCCTGATGTGACTATGCAATTGCGATGCTCCGTGATATAAAAAATTCCGTTAAAATAACGTTTATACTCTTTAGAAATAATAATACTACGAACTTCCACTTGCATTTGCAGCTTTTTTGCACATGCCACGTTGGTTGATGGCTACCCGCTGGGGCTCAGCAGACTTTCAACATTATCATAGTCAATGTTGCTGGCAATGGAGATGCGGATGCCTGATGGCTTAGTTTTGCTGACTAGGGATTGCAAACCCGGAGCCTTTTTGCCAAACCCGAGTTTCGAGTTTGGAAAGCCGCCAAACCTAGGTTTCGAGCAGGTTTGGGTTTGATTTGGTTTGACAAGACGGCGACCATATACAAGTAACATCGTTATAAAATTTGCCATCTGTGAATAAACTTATACTTGCTGCATCGTAAAATTACAGCAACACAGGAATGTTAAATTGCAAAGAAAAGTAACTTTCAATAACTCCATGAATACTCGTTAATGCAAACTTCACACCTGTTCCTGGGGACAAATGTTCCAGGGAACGAAAGTTCCAGGGAACGAAAGTGGTTTTCCAAAACCCGGGTTGCAATCCCTATTGCCGACGCTGTCGCAGAACCAAAATTCCAGGATCCGCACATCTCTAACGTGGTCCCGTGCGATCAGTCATACAATCGTTGGGGCAACGAACATCGAGAAGCCGCTTGCAAACAAAAATCAAAGTAACGATTCAACGTTGCGCGTGTAGACTCTACTAAAATTACAACAATTAAACTCATAAAAAATACAATACTTACTGTCTCCTTCTTCGTCAGCTTCAAAATCTTCCTCGCTATGAATTTCAATGTCCGCCATATTTATTTGGTTGTATCAAAGAATATACATTTCTGATAAAATAATATAAATTAGTGATGACTCGATATCAGAATTTTTTTATTTCGATACTATCTCGATACAATATTTTACACATCGCAATATCGATATCGGTATTTTCGAAATATAACATTTTTCTCTTTATTTCTTAGTAAAACAGGAAAACTGGGGGACATCGCCGACTTCTCTAATATTTTACTAAAATCAATGTAAACGGAGTGACAGTTTCATCTGCTTAGCGGTAGTTTTTAAATGGTAAAGTTGTAATCTTATTCTACAGGGCGCGGCAAAAAAGTAGCCTCCTTAAATTTTACGCTGTTTTCTCTGCAACAGTTTGGCATTTTATTGTGAAATTTTACACATTTATTTCTTGAAATGATCTACGGCTAACTGCCAAGTAAAAAATTCTATTGAAAAAATGACGACATTATAGATTTTTTAACATGACCGCCTACCGATTTTTCAGCATTAAAAATGTTCAAGCTACAACACCAATTTAATAACATCGTTGAAACAATGCAGTTACCTAATGATCAGATGCCAGAATTTCAATGTCACTGTGAACGTTCAGCCGGCGATTGATTTAAAAAAAAAAACAATAATTTTGTGATTATAAACGAAATAAATTACCGTTTATCAAATCGTCGATGTGACGTTATCAGCAGTAATGTGATAATCAGTTTTTGAATTTTAAATAGCATTTTAGCTTGAACATTTTTAACGCCAAAAAATCGGCAGTCAGTCATGTTAAAAAGTCTATAACTTTGTAGTTTTTCAACAGAATCACATTTCACTTTGCAGTTACGTGTATATCGTTTCAGTAAATACATCTGTAAAATTTAAATTAAAATTCCAAAGCGTTGCTGAAAAAACAGCGAAAAACTTTAAAGGGCTACTTTTTTCTGCACCCTGTACAACAGTCTGACGCCAAAAAATTTTTTTTCTATAAAACAATTTTCAACGTATTATAATACTTTTAATCATTCTTCAGCGGTGTCGTGGGTTAAAAATAGGTGGGGGCAATTTTCCGATACACACCGAAAATTTCCAACAGAATTCCAATTCTGACAGCAACAAATTTCTATGCAGAGAAAATTACAGGTGCTCAAAATTTCAATTTCGCCCCCCCAAAATTCCCCAAAATGAGGGATTTCAGCTTCAAATTTTGCAACAAGAAGACAAGAAGAAATTTTACAATTTTACAACAGCCCAATACTTGAGGGGGCAAATGACCTGCCCCTTATCAGGATGCCACTGATATTGTTTTACTAGCAAAACTGCATTATTTGGCCTACCACAGACTTTCAGGTGACCCACATAAACCAGTACTTCTTTGGCAGATATCTCCTTCCTTATAAATTGATTCTAAACAGCTGCAGTAACATGACTATGATCATGTCTACGAAATGTAGTAAAACACGCAGACGCAGTAAGCGGACAATACAATAATTCAGATGCCGGTATTGCTTACTATTTATGTAAAAAAAACTGTTCAGTTTATATACAGTGTAAAGGTGACATCGTGGTTGTAGATATAAAACAGCACAAATCACAATTTAAAAAATTCAAACTTTACCATTACACAGTCAGCA
>Ga0056128_1007708_pt1 | contig 13588 bp, 12 predicted proteins | sample WorMetLIZISLAND2_FD_71113 | JGI IMG/M metagenome (GOLD analysis project Ga0056128, IMG submission 71113) | Marine gutless worms symbiont microbial communities from Max Planck institute for Marine Microbiology, Germany - Olavius geniculatus... ... | reverse complement strand
AGGTCGCATATAGCTCCTAATGAGCGAACCCATCTCAGAGCTACGGAGCGTCACTTGTCATATGGGATCACACAGTGTTACCTGCCACCCGACAGAGGTGAACGTGCCCCGCCTTAACCCAGCCAGATAGGCCGGTACTCGATTTACCTACCCCAGAGCGATGGAAGGCTCAGTTGACCTAGGTGGTTGGTTACATCCCGAGATGATTTACCTGCCCACAGGCAGTTACCCATCGCAGTATTAACTGGGCCCGGCATACAGTAACTTCGCTGATCGGATCAGACGTGTTACCACTACACCACGCCTACCGCCTACTGTTTAACGCTACGGTCAACAGTCATTGCTTTCAGGATTCATCACTTCATGAACAGTGACTGTAACAGTTGCCAAATGACACATTAAATGACATCAAGATGATTTGGGTCATTGGTAGTTTAACTGCGTGATGAAACTATTTCATTTCAGTTTCCCCTGACTTTTTCACTTTTTCCCCAACTTTTCCCTGACAACTTTGGAATTCCCCGACTTTTCACAGTTTTCCGTGTTTTCCAGATGAGTAGTCACCATGTAAAATGACAGGGACAGAGTAGAGATATCAGTCTTGGAATGGCCAGTAGTGCTAAACTTGTGCCAGAGTATTGCTTACTGAAAGACAAATAACAAACTACACTATTTACTGCAACATCAGATTGACGTAGGACCACTTTGTTCACCAGTGACTTTACAACACCATCGATCAGGCAAAACGTTCATCTGAGCATCATGGAAGTTTAATTCCCACCAAAATGCAAGCTGTAAATACCAAGCTAACTATATTATGACCATAAAACAGTGCACCAAATTGCTGTCTGTATCTTCGTCAACTACTAACCAGTTTTCGAAATTCTTAAATTACTAGCACACAGTCTACAAAATCTGTGAATGAAAAGGGTGCTGGGTATTAACATGTATCACAGTGTTAACACTGAGATGACACAAACCCAACAGCGGACGTGATGACCTGGTTGTCATCAACACTGAAGACTGTGTCTGCCATTGATATCCATGGAGCTCGCTGATCCAAATCACTATCCTAAAGTCAGACACAATCGACAATGTCACACTGACCAAACAAGAAAAGCCCAGCTAATGCAAAGGAGAACGCGCAACAGTGCCGCATGTTGGAAAGCCCAGTAAAATAAAATCTAAGTTCACCCATCCTAGCAACAATGTCTCTTTTACAGCCGCCAGAGAGCGCCATACGACCAGCGGCTAATTATCTATAGTGTTTTACTTGTACTCACCAGAGAGTGTGACCTGTCTCGCTCTGCCAACGCCGTATCAGCTAGAAATCACAAATTTTCCCTACCCCCTCTCATTTAGCACCCTCGTTCAGGGTGACCCTTTTCGAATGTATGGAAAAGCTTCACGGTTCCTGAAACTAGAGTCTTCCAGGCATCCGAAGGTGAAATTTTGGTGATCCTAGCTTGCATTGTTTTTGACTAATCCACCTGTGTGACGGACAGACAGACAAATGGACGGAATTGCGATGGCTAAGTCATGCTACAGCAGTAGCTGCTGTTGCACGTAATAACAACAAATATTCAACGCAGGATGCAAGTTTAAATCAACTAAACTGAATGTAACCGTCCATCACCATTTTTGTTACCTATAACCAACTGCAACCACAAATTGTAAATTACAACTATTACAAATTCTAACTGACAACTATTATAAACCTACTTCTAAACCTTAACCATATCTAAAACACACATCTAACATTAACTATGGACTTTGTAACTAAAAAACTTTTCCATTCCAGAGCATGTCCTTGGCTTTGCAGAAAAGAACTGTTGAGCACTTTTCCATCTGACTAGTCTATTCTTACAGCCAATTTATAAAATAAACTCAAAGTATACACAATGCTAGGGTTTACACAGCTACGTGATGAATAGACTCAACTAACTAGTTACTGATACTAGAACAAAGTCAATGAATTTGAGTGGTGAGTCTGCCTATAGGATGCTATCATTAGCGTGAGTAAGTGAACTAATGTACAACTACAATATGTAAGCATAAAACTTAAAGCTGCCAAAGCGTTAATTTTTTAAACGCATGAACGCAATGCGTTAATTTTTTTAACACATGCATTAACGCATTAATAACGCATAATTAATATTGCTTTTATTGTAGGTGGACAACATCAAGAGGGTGACCGGAACAAAGCGCAAGAAGTTGTGCCGGTGTCGCAGGACCGTGACAGTAGTGATGGAATGGCAACAAAACAATTATTTAATCACTTAAATTAATTTTTTTAATTACTTGATCGTCGAATAAACATAGTTTAATGGAATATTAAACACCTGCTTCACAGGATGAAGTAAATTTACGTATGTGCATTAATTTTTTCAATTCAATAGCTCTAATAGAACTGCTACAATAATCTACTTTCATACCATACATCACTAAGTGCAACTCAAGAATCGTAACAGAAGAGATGCTCACCATGTTTCCAAGCAGAGTGTACAATGAATTGTCGGACGGTACGGAGTGCAAATTAGGCTGTGGTGCATCTCTCTGTAAAGCATACACAACAGACATCAGCATCGGTAACAAAACATCGCAAATAAAAAACAAGTCACAACTTCACCATACAGAGCTATCCATCACAATTACGGTACATCATCAGGGTTGCAGATTTTTGTCCAATCAGCTGCCCACTACACACATCACTCCATCTTAGGCCAGTATTAGTGACTGCAATCCCGGGATTGAATTCTCAATCCCAGGATCTGGGATTGAGAAATTTGTAATCCCGGAATCCCGTTTCAGGATTAGTCTTACCGATTGGTCGTTATTTTGGTATCCTTAATTGACTTACTTTATGCATGCAATGTAGTATAGGCCCCTACGAAAGGTATATCCGAACTGTAGAGAGTGACGGTGACTGTCAAAATACAAATTACAGTGCACAGCAGGGAGAAGTACTCTACTGCACATAAAATATTTTATTTCATCAAAAGACTTAAAATTCTTATTTCTATCATTTAGCACAGAAAAAAAGTATAATTTTAACCAATTTTTGTGATCCCATGTGATTGGGATGGCCCTCGTATTGTCAAGCTTGCTCCCATGCTTACTGTACTATCAGCTGGATCCTTCCGGACGGACTAATAAGATCTTTTAAGATATATAACACCCAAATACCTCTTACCAATCTTTTCTACGTACTAAAAACCATTATATAAATTCCAAATTCAGTTTCTTCTCAAACCACATGGCATAAAAACGATCCTCCAAAATAATTTGAATTTTCAAAGATGGTTATCTGATGCACTATACGCAGTGATATACTAACAGAGACAGCTAATTAGTTACTAATTAAAAAAACTCAATTCCATGATAATATTTATAAAGAATATCTAAAACATTAAGTACAATCTACTACTGTTCTTTTAACATAATGCAAAATCTTTCTGCACAGCAATTTATCTTGATACAAAAATAATCAAGCTGACTTACTAAACAGGAAACTTCATCTATTTGTGTCTCAACGTTCAGTAAACTGCTGAACTTCTCCGAAGCATCAGAACAAAAGTCTGCTGCAACAGACGACAATGGAACACAAAATCAACCGCTGTAGAATTTCAGACGTAATCACTCAGTAAGCAACTTGGCGTCCTGCACCACAGCCAATGCAGGACACTCAGCCATTCAACAGCTATGAAGATTTTATGTCATAGACAAAGAGAACACGGACATTTGTCAATTAATTTCGCCAAGACTAGAAAACTGTCAACAGTCTGGTCAGTTTAGTTTACGTCACATGAATCTTAACTAGCTAAGTCATGCTTTCAACTCTACTCAAGTGCATGACATGCAACCACAATGTGTAAAACCATAAGCCTAGAGCATAACTAATCACTGACATATAATCATCTAGTGCTTAATAAGCCATGGCTAACAGTAAGATGGACAAATACAAATTACCGATAGTTCGGCAATAGCACTCGACCAAAACTATGACAAATACCCAGCCAACAAGTGCAAAATATCAAGCAACAAAGTCACATGTGGAAACCATCAAGTGCTACGTTAAAAAACTGTTTCCTGATCGCAATAAAAATAAGCCGAGGATCTCACCGGCAGTGGCACAAATGCAGCGTGAAAAATGCTTCACGATCCTTTCGGTAGCAAACTGCATAGAACTGGCTTCATTTTCATTATCATCATCACCACTGACAAGTACCACCGCAGCCGTTGTCTCAGGACTCAGTAAAGATGACTGCGACATCGACAGGATCATATTGTCATCCTTTTTGTCGTCGGATTTTTCAGAGATTTGATCCTTGGACATCACCAGACATCGCTCTTCAATCCCACTGCACACACAATACTTGAATACAGTAAAATAAAATGTAAAATAATAAAAAAAATTATTTTTAATGCCTACCGCACTGCAATCACTTTATTGTCAGCTATCGGAAAGAAGTGGCAAACACATAAGTCTTACGTCTAATGTTAAATGTTAGCGAACACTGTGAAAATGGCATTTCTGATGGCAGAATGTTCCAAGTCCTTGCAGCAGCAATGGTAAAATGCTCAGTCGCCGATTGGGTCCTAGGTGAACTCAAATGGATGCTTTCTACTTCTAGGTAATATAAATACATTTTAAGACATACGTTCTCAAGGAAACTGACAGCCCGTTAAGTGACTGCAAATGCCAGTATATTATCAATACAAAATATCCTACTCATACGTCTAGCAATGCACCCAACTTGAAGGCATGATCATCACCTCGTCTTAAGAAAAATTTCAATCTTGTGCCAGAGGATAGCAAAGGATATGGGGACACAATTAACTACGATCAGCATCGATAGAAGACTCGTAAGAGTTCACTCACAAAAGCAATTTGCAAAGACAAAGTGAAGTGAGCAGCTGGTACTCAACCCGAGCGTATGGTTGACGCAGACAACAATCTGCGGCTCCTCAAAGGTAGACTTCGTGACGACACTGGCGAACGTCTCAAGCCACATGTAGCCTCCATACCTTGCAAGAAATCGATACGGATCAGTGACTGTTTGTCCCTTGGCAAATACTGCAGCCGACATACAAATATTAACAGATTAACCCTGTAAAAACAGCAAAACGCTCTAGATAGTCAAACAAATAGGCCAAAGACTGACTACAGTACAAAGAAATCGGCCCACAGACAACTGTTGTAATACTGGACCATTACTTTCTAACAAGTCTCCAACTACCTCCCAGCTGCGATGCATACCACCCTTTCATCATCATCATCATTTCTGGCAAGCACCACTAAGTCTCAAAAGTATACATTTAAAGACATTGATGGCTTACATTACAGATAACATAAAGATAATAAAATACAAATGCGTGCATTTCTACTATCTCCTGACCAAATATTGTCAAACACACCCAGAAGCTTGCTCCCATGCTTACTGTACTATCAGCTGGATCATGATACAAAATAACACAATGTGATAAAAAATGTGTAACTGACTTACAGATTCTGTATGCTCTGACAATGACTTCCATGTCCTGGGCATGGCAGTAGTCGTAGGCTGACCTTCCAATCAGATCTGATGGCTTGTAACCAAGCAGGCGATAAATACTAGCAACCAAAAAATAATAACAGGAAGTAATTAACATGCTCACTTACAAATTTGAGAAATGGTACTAAACATAGCGAATTTTAATGCCTACATACTTCACCACACAAAGTACAACAAGAATTTTTATGACAAATAATAATACTGGCAATAAATAATAATAATAAGAGCCTACAAAGCAGAAAGTAATTAAGTGCATTGATCATGTATTAAACAGATTCTTAGCCATATTTTTTTCATGGAATAAATATCTTAAGACTCAAATCTGCATTTATCGGCATTTTGGTGTTGTGCTGTGCAAAATGACTCTATCACTCAACCCATCTTCTCAGCCACTTTATCATTTCATTGTAATGTGTTCCAGTAACTTTCATAAACTAAAAAAATGATGGAAATGGGTCCCTAACAAATGTATTCTTACTTTACATGCCCATAATGACTGCAACATTTCTTCCAAATCTGTTCAGACGGTGATTACGATTTTGTCGACTATCATGCCTCCGCTAACATGTGACAACTACAAGGCCAAAAAGTGCATTTTGGGGCATATTTGAGCCCACCGTGACCGTGACCCTTTGACCCCAAAATCTGATGCATTCATCCTTGTCCCACAATCCATTAGTGGTGAGTGTTTGGTCAAATTCTATCAAAAAATTCTATCCAGAACAAGATATCTTGCTAACAATGTTTGTCTGAGACTCGTGCATGCACAAAAACTCTGGAAACATAAACACGCAATGCCTCCAACCACTATGTTGGTAAAGGCATAAAAATGTTCCCTCCAGACATCAACCATACAATCACAGAAACTTTACAGATAGCTTCTTGCTTCCAACTTCCACGCATCATCAGCAAACTGTTAACGAACAGAGAAACTGAAAACTGACCAGCTGTCGCAGTAGATAAAGGTCATGTCCATTTTATGGCAGGTGACGAACGTGTGGCTGTCTAGAACGATGTCGACATAAAGCGGATGCGGAATCAGGTGACAGGTTAACAGAAAGCACAGAACTCCTTCGTCTAGTGATGGCAATGAATGCACCATACAGTGGACGACCTGCAATTCATTCACAGCATTTACAGAGTCTCAGTACAGTACTAAACAGCATACACAGTACAGTACTGAGCAGCTTACCGTACACAAAACATTACCAAGTAAAGATAACTTGCTCAGATCCTGCAACTGTTTTCATGGCCATTTTCCAGTTCATTGGTTACATCGATTCTCAATCTCCCATTTAATATCCATCCTAAGCACCATTACCAAAAAACCCAGCTGTCGCCAGAATATCTGACTGAACTGACTGTCAGTGACCTTCAAGGTCATCTAAGGTCAACGATTTCCACATTTTCTGACAAGGCGTATGCCACTTCCTATTAATTTTAACCTTAGCTGCATCTCTCACCATTTCCAAGATATGGCCAGTTTTCCACTGAATTTCCTATTTACCCTCCATACAACTGCCAATTTGACAACGCTCCCCATGCACTAGATGGCTCAAGTTTTGTATGCCCAAGTTTAACACACATGGCTAATTATTCCTGCAAAAACTTTTTCCTACAACCCACCCAGGGTACATCTGTTACAGACAGATGGACAGACGATGACGACAACCATGCCAATAGCTCGACCATTACATAGGTATGGTGAGCTAAAGATCTGACCCAAACTCTTCATATCACTAGATTCATTCAACATGTTTGTACTGTCCACCTACCCATATTCACAATTTCCTGGATACTCTCACTCCATTAATAAAGCACTCACATTATTAGTTGGGTGACAAGCATAACATCTGTACTATAAAAGCTGCTAAACTAGCAACCCAAAACGTTTCCCCAACTGAGACTAACACTTTTAAAATAGCCACACAAAATCAGTTGGCCAGTGGCCACATTCACTAAAATTCACACAAAATATAACAACGAAGAAATAGTTGCTGTTCGCAAACTGTCAGTCTATCTCCAAACATTTCATCGCGACTTTTTCGGGGGTACCGCTCTTTGATGCCCTCGTGCGCAGGTTTCCTTGAACCTAGAAAATCGGGACTTGGAACGTCGAAATCTACGTTCAATGCTGAAAATTCCACACGCAGCTTGTCTATGTCTATCTCAATTGGTTTCGGCGCAATTTGCTCTTGCAATGTGTCTCGCAGCCCGAAATCGCCAAAAAATCCACAAAACCGCCTATTCTGGCATTGAAGGTCATCCAAGGTCATTGAATTGGGCGCCAATTGAGAGCCAGTGTACGACTTCCTATTAGTGATTAATGGTAACCTAGGCCTTACCTCACACCATTACTGAGATACGACTTATTGGCCAAAAATCGCAAATTTTGCCCACCCCCCTCTCATTTAGTGCTTTCGTTCGGGGTGACCCCCTTCGAATTTATGAAAAAGCTTTATGGATCCTGAAACTAGAGTCTTCCAGGCACCCGATGGTGAAGATTAGGTGATCCTAGCTTGCACTGTTTTTGACTGATCTACCCGTGTGACAGGCGGATGGACAGACGGACGGACAGACAGACGGAATTGCGATGGCTAAGACGCGCTGTTTTTTCGCGCGTAAAAACTAGTCTATACAAAAATCTGCAAAACTAGCAACCCGAAAAGTCCTTCCTAACCGAGATCAATGCTGAAGATAGTTAGACATATTCCCCAGAAATTCCTATCAAATCTAACAACAAGACAAACCCGATATGCTGAAGACCGAGTAGCAATTAAGTGTCCCTTGGTCGTCATGTGGCACCTCATGCGAATAAACAGCCTACGATGACTGCACGTGGCAGAGTGAGATCTACTGAGAACATTGAGCCCTGACGAGAACCTGTGGCTTGTCACATCCTGAAGCTCACGGTGGTCCAGAGGGTGCACCAGGTCAAAGAGATTGCACCCAATCACTTCCACCTAAACACACACCAGCCTAACATTTAGCAGAAATGACAACATTACAACGTTTACTGGAGACAACAGCTCAGTGTTATGCAAAATTGGAGCATCCGTGTTTCACATGATAGTGCATTGACATAAATTAGGTGAAATGGAAAATGAGCGCATTTTACATAATTTTATCATCTTGGCTATCTTCAGGCCAAAAATTATTAAAATCGGTGAAAATTTGACATATTTATGACAAAAACAATTTTTACTGTTTTTTGAAACACGGTGTGGTAAAAAAAACAATCACTGAGGATGTCAAACTTTAGACAACTTAGCATTCCAATAAAATACAAAATAAAATAAATACAAAAAAATACAAAACTGTGGCACCAGATGATAGTACATAGATAACACAACAATCACCGCAAAATACCGACCTGCACAATACCAAGATACTCCTGCACATTCTCGGATATGTAAATAAGTTCTCCATCATCGGTCGTTACCAACAGGAAGCCTCCAAGAGCCTTCAGATAGACAGGTCTTAACCCACGCTCAGGTTCCATTAAACTTGTGGAAGTGCAAGCATCCAACACTGAATAAACAGTCACACAACAAAACATACCAGGCAATTAAAGGCCAAGTCGCATGAAAAAACGATATGGGCTAAATTGTGTAAAATGTAATGCAAATTAATAATACGCCGACTAGTTGAATTAACGACATCACTTTACATAAATTTCAATAAAAATAACGTTGTGCAAGCGAAATGATAACGTCACCTACCACCACACCTTGTTTATAGCGTGTATCGCAGCATGCAAGAAAGTTTCACGCTAATAGCTGGCCGTAGCGTCGAAGCAGCGCACACTCGGAGAGGGGAACTGGCTTGCATTCCTAAAACAAAAGTTGAAATCTGTCGGCAACGGAAAGGGCATACAGTCTGCCTACATTGGTATGACAACGACTTCTCGAAATGCAAACAAAATCTTTCTGCCCGGTACCGCGCTCCATCAGCGCTGCTAGCATTCAAATTCTGTCGAACGCTACACTGACGCTAATAGTTGTTTGCGACATCACAGTTTTGTCACATTTGTCCACTTTAAACTTTATTTTTACAGCATAAAGATGACACTGGCAACTGGAGGATTAATAAATATTGACAAATTAACATTTGATTAAGCCAATTAGCACTTTATAACAGTTATGTAAACTGATGCGACTTGGCCTTCAACTGCACAATGAAAACATGAAAAGGAATCTGTACATCAATCCACAAAGATAAAAACATAAAATGAAGTAAAATCTGAAATATCACAACCAATGCACAACTCAACTATACCAAATGTTAACTGTCAAATATATGCAAAACAATAACAGACAAAAAACAACTATCCATAAGCAAACTCTTTTCACAGTCTCAATACCATAGAAAGATTGCAAAAATGTAAACCTAACAGACTAATCTCCCAAGAGATTAGATATTTATTCAGATGCTAATATACCTGTTAAAGGTCACAATATAACTAGTTAAAACAATAAACACAATCACGAAAGCAAAACAGTGACGCTAATATAGTGACAGAACAGGTAGTTCTGCTCGCCCAAAGTGATTATTGCGCTTTGTCATACTTAGGTGCCATTGCAAGCATAACAACTACATGGTGTCTGGATCACCATGACACTTGGGGACATTTTCAAAAATGCGTACTTTTGAAGAAAAATTACTTTTATATTGCCCAAAGATGTCGAACATTTTACTGGAAATATTTACTTACTTATTATGTTTCAAGCCAGTTTCAGTGTAAAAGTCGCATTTTCTGTTTTGTTTTTGTCATGGCAACCGTTGCATATAAGCTGTAAAGTGACTTTTTTGTTTGCACGTGTTGGTTTTAAGCTGTTATGGCTGATGAACGGCCGTTTCGTGCAGTTGACCTGCTCGGTGAGAGTCAGCTCAGTGTACCTACAGCGTCCTGCAGCGAGATTAATTGACAGAAATGTCTTATCTGTCAGGATAATATCAGCAAAGAACTGCAGTGCCTTTTGCCAAAACCGGCATATCGCATATTTTTCTGCATATAATGGCATTTTCAAAATCGCATATGCGAAAATTGTGCCGCATATCCAAAAATTTGCATATATTCGCACATATGCCACGTATTTCCGCATATGCAATCGCATTTTTCTTGTCCATCGTTGTTTTAAGACCATTAAATATTGTTGGCGGCAAACGATTACCGGTATTTACAATTAGACGTTGAATAAATGAATCGAAAATGTCAAAAATGTGCAGAATAGGCCTATTAACGATCGTGATTATGATTCTCCGTCAGTCGAAATTGCATATGCTGGAAATATGCGAAAAAATATGCCGCATATAGCGGCATATGCAGCATATATGCGTCACATATTTTGCTAAATTCCGCATATTTTCCCACATATTTTGCCTCAAAAAGTTTTGCATATTTTAAGAAAATTCTCCACTATAAACCAGCATCCCTAACATTTGTGTTGGAAGAAAGCGCTGCTAGGTGGCATCGTTCATGTTGTCTGAAATACAGTCAGACTGAGCTGAGAAACGTAAGGGTGAAAGTGATTTGTTGGCTGCTGACGTTATAGCAAATTATCAAATGAATGCGGAAAACACAAAACACACGTCACAGGTGTACATGTGATGCTGAAGAGTATGCAGTCGGTCTCTGGGGCCGGACAGTCGGTCTATGGGACCAGACGATCAGTCTCTGGTGCTGGTCAGTCGCCCTCTTGGATGGACAGTTGGTCTCTGTGACCGGATGCTCTGGGGCCAGATGGTCAGTCTCTGCAGCCGGACATTCGGTCTCAGGGACCAGTCAGTCAGTCTTTGAGGTTGGACAGTCGGTCTCTGGGGCCAAATGGTCAGTCTCTGGTGCCGGACACTGGCAGTGGATCTCCAATGCTGGACAGTTGGTTTCTTTGTCTAGATGGTTGGTCTCTAGGGCCAGATGGGCAGTCTTTGGGGGCGGACGTTCAGTCTCAAGGGAGGGTCAGTCAGTCTTTGAAGTTGGACAGTCAGCCTCTGGGACTAGAAGATTAGTCTCTGAGGTCGGACATTCGGCCTCAAGGACAGGATGATCAGACTCTTGTGCCAGACAGTCGGTCTCTTGGCCGGATAGTTGGTCTCTTGAGGTGGACAGTCGGTCTGTGGGGCCAAATGGTCGGTCTCTGAGATTAAACGGGCAGTTAGTCTTTGTGACCAGACGCTTGATCTCTGAGGCCAGACGGTCAGTCTCTGAGGCCAGAAAATCGGTCTCAAGGGCCAGATAGTCGGTCTCTTGGGCCGAACAGTCAATGTCTGTACTGGACAGTTGGTCTCTGGGGCCCAACTGTCAGTCTCTGGGTCGGACAGTCAGTCTCATGGGCCGAATAGTCAGTCTCTGGGACAAGATGGCCAGCCTCTGGTGCCGGACAGTCGCTGTCTTCGATAGACAATGGGTCTCTGGGGCTGGACAGTTGGTCTTTGTGACCAGATGCTTGATCTATGGGGCCAGACAGTCAGTCTCTGAGGCTGGAAAATTGGTCTCAAGGGCCAGATGATTAGTCTCTGTAGCTGGACAGTCGATCTCTTGGCAGGACAGTCGATGTCTGGGGCTGGACAGTCGGTCTCAAGGGCCAGATGGTCAGTCACTGAGACTGGACAATCAGTTGCTGGGGCCAGACAGTCCATCTCTATACCGCAAAGTCGGTCTCTGAAGCCGGATGGTCGGTCTCTGAAACCTGACGGCCAATTTCTCCGGCCGAGCAGTTGGTTATTTGGCCAGCCAGTCGATCTATGTGGCCGGACAGTCAGTCTCAAGGGCCGGATAGTCGGTTTCTGGGGCCAGATTGTTGGTCTCTCAAGTCAGATGGTCAGCGTCTGGGGCCAGACAGTCAATGTCAGGAACCAGAGAGTCTGTCTTTGAGACTGTAAAGTCGCTCTGTGGGGCCGGCAGTCAGTCTCTGGGCCAGACGGTCGATCTCTTGGGCTGGGCAGTTAAAATACTGCTGCTATATAACAAGTTTTACATCATTTACATTGATCAATAAACATTATTCTTATGTTCTTTGCACAAGAATAAGTTTCTATGTGGACTGATGGCTTAAGTTTATTGACGTAACTTTCAGTTATTCATTACTGCCCATCTAAGCGATCATGTTATTAGCTTTATTGTGTTCAGCTTCCCAGCTATAGTTTTCTTATTTCTTTTTAAAACCCACATATCACGAGCCACTGCACTTAGCTTGATGGAAAGCTAACACTGCTGCACTGCTGTCACATGATTTTTAGAGCTAGGCTGCTAGGGGTGCATGCTTTGCCAACAGCGGCAGATCCAAAAATTTGGAAAAGGGGTGCGGAAAGGTAAGGGGTTTTGAAAATTTTAGGCAAAAATAATGCATTTTCATGCAAAATTTTCACTTGTTTTAAGATGCATTCGGTCAATAGGGAGGGGATGACCATTCCCCCCACCCCTCCTTGAATCCGCCACTGTTTGCCAAAAATCACTTTTTAGTTTTTGTTTTTGATTGAGATATTAGCATCAGAATGAATTTGAAATGCACATAAAATTAGTTATTGTGACAGAAACTTTTATGGGACAACATGTTCAGGACATTTTGCATTGTACCAAACATTTGTGACATACTTTAGCTCAGCAATGTGTGAGGAGTGTCATCGTACTCCGACTTGAGCAAAATTTGCATGTTTATACCTGGCATTCGCTCAACCCACTTTTTTTGTCTAGCCGAAAAGCTATCGACGGTACATGCACCAAATTTTGGCCACTTGTAGGGGGCATCGATTGCTGGTCAGTGACGGAATTTTGGGCCAATACATCGAGGGGATTTTGAGGGAGAAGAAGAAGAAGAAATTGATTTTTTTATGCCTAGTAACTGATTTGATGATTTCTAAGGCTTGTAAGGCCATGATAATACGCCGTTTATTGCGTATGGCAGCCAGTGACTGCCAATATCATCGGCACCACCTGGTGGCTCGGAAGAGCGAGCGAATTAAGCCCAAATTTCATTACGACGACATTGCGACGAAGTGGGCGACAATGTCGCGGACTTTGTCGCAACCTTCTC
>Ga0056128_1007707_pt1 | contig 13589 bp, 5 predicted proteins | sample WorMetLIZISLAND2_FD_71113 | JGI IMG/M metagenome (GOLD analysis project Ga0056128, IMG submission 71113) | Marine gutless worms symbiont microbial communities from Max Planck institute for Marine Microbiology, Germany - Olavius geniculatus... ... | reverse complement strand
GCGTGAGGGGTCATCTCGCCGACATAATCAACCGTGCCAAATTTTATCTCAATCAGATCAGGGGTTTTGATTCTGTGGGGGGTCGAATTTTTGGCTTTCCCATAAGAAAGGGAAGTCGCCGTTAACACAGGGCTTGAAGTATCGTTCAGCCTGTGATGAAGATGGATTAGTGACGATAAAAACTGGCCACAGTCACTTACAGTGTGGTCTAAAGTTGATTTCATTAGCAAGGTTTTTTGCACGTATTTTCTCTAGTAAATTAATCTACACCAAAACATATTGACAGTAACATAAAAAGCTGACCGTTTTTTGTTTAACGCATTAAACGAATTTGCACGTAACATTTGACATTTAGTGATGGGCATAGGCCTACACTTTTTATTTGTAGTTACGCTGTAACTTTTCAAAATGCTTTTAACGTAGGCTTTCAGAAGTTGTACAAGAACGCAAAGGGAAACGCGCAACAGCGGTGCATGTTCAAAAGCCCAGTAAAACAAAATCCATCTTTCTATTACAGTCGCCAGAGAGCGCCAGACGACCGGCGGCTATATATCTGTAGTCTTCTACTTGTACTTACCAGAGGGCGTTACCAGTCTCGCTCTGCCAACGCCGTATCGGCTGAAAATCGCAAATTTTCCCTATCTCCCTCTTATTTAGCGCCTTCGTTTGGGGTGACCCCCTTCGAATTTATGGAAACGCATTACGGTTTCTAAAACTAGAGTCTTCCAGGCAGCCGTCGGTGAAAATTTGGTGATTCTAGCTTGCGCCGTTTTTGACTGATCCACCGGTGTGATGGACGGAGGGACAGACAGACAGACAGAATTGCGATGGCTAAGACGAGCTAAAGCAGTAGCTGCTGTTTCGCGTAAAAACCGTTGCGTCGGCAACAACGTCTTTCGACTGGAACAGAGATAAAGTGGTTGTTTTCAGCAAAACTTGCTATTTTTATATATTAAAAGTTTCATACTGACTTCACATTGATATCTTAGATCTGGATGATAGATGTTTTCAAACAGCCATCGCCCACTCTACTGCACTAGATGTGCATCTCTCGGAGCCAACCAGGATCATTTGAATGAAGATAAGTTAAGCCTACACAATTGGCGGCAAAAATGTAGCCCATGGAGGGAGGCGGTTACGCAGGATATCGTATCAAAATCAAAATTATTGCCGCAACAGAACGGCTTATTGCTTAACATCACACAATCATTTTGCAGGAACACAGGGTTAGCTATGTGAACAAGGACCAGAGTAATTTGCCAAAAAGCGAAATCGCTGTGGCGCAAGTTCACCCAATTTTTAGTTTGTATTCGACAGATAGCAGCATAGGAGTAACGGTTTTGCTACAATTTGTTTTGTTTGGGGTTCCATTTTCCAATTTTTCTTTTCATTGAGGGGCAGCTAGGGACCCCATAGCGTGCCATTGGATCGCACAAGTGTATGGCATCTACATCAAGTCCGTTGAATTGTTTAAGCAAAAGGCACGAATGTGACAGACATACAGACGAAGGACGACAGAGAGACCACGCTACGGAAAAATGTGTAGAAATAGGCGGAATCGCGTCGTGCACTGTAAGAACTATTTTGCCTAAAATGCAGCACTGTTTTGACGTCTGAGAAAAAAACCATCCGTCATCTCCATGGTCGCTTTTATCTCAGAGATAAAAAGAGAATCGGGCAAAACGCCGAAAAAGCACGAACCAGCACATCTGCAATACTACCATCTCTCTTTTCCCCCGCTATTTTTCTCTCTTCATCGTCCTCTTATAGCGACGTCAAATCACAGATATGATTACGTATATAGTATGACTGATAGTACGTCACGGTGCGGTGAATTGCGCCATTGATTGATCGATGCATAAATCGTCGCCGCAGAGGAGAGGTTGGAGAGGCTCATATATATTTCACCGCGCTGTCTTATAGCTCGTCGATGATATCGATCAGTCAGTGAGTCAATCAATCAATCAATCGAAATGTCTACTTATGAGTTCACCTGCTCGGGCATCTGTGACCCTACCGAGTGGTGCTGCCCATTTATCGTCATAGTTGGCCTTATGGCACAGGTGTTTTGAGAGGTCAGTACTGTGAAAGCTGAGGCTGAAAAAGAGCAAGCAGCTTACAAGAAAAACTATACTTCTGTGGGAATGTTCTGTGAGCATGATAACAAAACGTTAAGTTAATTAACATTTATGGCTCTCTTTGTTTTGCCTATGGACCCACTGTAAACTTTTCATTCATGTGCTCAGCCTACAGACATAACAAACCATATAGGCCTACAAACCGTATCTCTCCCGGCCGGAGAACAAGTTGCCTTATTTTACTTCGGGCAACTATTTAGCTTAGTTCAAGCCCGGGATTGAGCTCTTCGGTTCTTGTTGACCTCTTTAGCGCTACACCTGTCCTTAGTGACGTGATCAAATCACCGACGATCATCCTTGTTCGGCAACTAAACGAACCATCAGGAGACGAGAAGCGAATGATGCGAAGCGTTAAACAGCGATCACCTTGAACCATTTACATACTGGGACAGCTGCGAGGTCTTGAATTGATGGATAGCCCTGTGCGCTGAACTGGCCCGCTTACTGCTGCAGCTCAACAAAATGTCCAGGGACTTCTCACCGTTGCGAGCTTACATCGATCACGTGACCAGTAGTTGATCGATAAGCACTACACGGTCGCCAGTATTAACATTTCCCACATAGACAACGACTAATTTATAACCTTTCTGATTTCATCATTGTGTTATTCAGATCTGTGGATTGCGTGAAATAGTTATTATTACTGCTATGGTAAATACTGCATTAGTATGTATTATACAACCTAGTTGCTTTATTAACAGCGGTTTGGCTACGATCATTTTAGAAAATATATCTCACAAAAGCACTTCATAGCAGTGTGTTTAAACGCAAATTGGCTTACTGTTTAGATTACCATTTTGTAGTTAATGCTAGTTTTGCATAATTGGTAGATTTTTTGGTTTAGGCTATGTCAATTCATGATATATTTGAACTACTCACCTGACTGGCTGACTGGTTAAGTCTTATTATTTATTAGACGTCTTTTATAACTATGATGACAGACGTCTTCTGTTTATAGTGTTTGTCTCACAATAATTTGTTTTTAGTCTCTGCGTTATGAAAGTCCTATGAGTCTCTTTTCTTTTACTTTGTTGATTTTTTTGAGTATCTCGTTGTTGCTCAGTACATTTTCCAGCGCATGATTTATCTTGCATTTTGCATCGACAGTTGACACGTTATGTCAATAATTTGATATCGCAGTCTATTATGCGGTATTGGGTTGGCTCCAAAAGAGTGCAGATATAGCACAATCCCGTTACATGTCCACCGATCAGATGCAGATAGACATTTGAGGAGCGACAATGACCAAACTCAAGTCTGCTTATTTTCACTTCTGATCGCTTATTGGCGAATTGATATGCTCGACGAGTCGAGGTTGTCAGGTTTGGTACAATCTGCGTTTCTTTTACAGACATAGAATATGCTGAACTGGGCCTTGGGCGCTCTCTATTCGGCATCGGACGCTATACAAAATGTCATGTGACTGTTGCAATAGTCATTTAGCGTTTAAGAGATTTTTTTAACGTTATGCGCTATATAAATTTACGTTTCACTTACTTATCTTACTTGTGGTTGAGTGAACACAGTATAGGCCAATTGAGACGTCAGCTTTTTTTGTAGTGGATTCTGATCTTTTTTTGTATGATTATGGCATATTACCCTCTATATCGTTTTAAGAATAATTATTGTCGTGCGTCCGTTCGTCTGTCTGTCTGTAAAAGTAGAATTGTAGCTGAGCGTTGGGTCGTAGAAGAAAACTTTTACAGGTTTAATTGGCCTTTTGCCGAGGCTCTTTGTGTACAAAATTTGGGGATGCAGTTTAAGGAAAACATTTTCAAATTTGAGGTTGAATGGAGGGGTTAGAAAAAATGTGCATTTTTCAACAGAAAACTGGACATATCTCGGAAGCAGTAAGAGATAGGGCCAAGGTTACTATTAATCACTATAGGAAGTGGCATACGCCTTTTCAGACAAAATAAAAATCATTGACCGTAAATGACCTTCAAAGTCAGTACTGCAACAAGAACTGTATAGGCTGTAACGCGTTTTTCTTAACGACAGCTGGTTTTTTTGTTATTTCATTATCATCATTATTATAGTCATGAACTGACACAAATTACACAAAGACAGACAGACAGACAGACATACAGCAGTAAAACAAAACCACATGGTTAGAGTATCGGTTGTTAGCAATTGCGGATTTGTGTTAACTCTTTTGCAGAAAAGGTTTTTCTCATTTGCTGAAAATCGGATTTTTCGCAGCGGTGAACCGACAGTCGTTCTAATTACTGCAGGTAAAACGCTGTGCGTGTCAGCTTTGGCGATTCACCAGTGAACAATCGATGTCTGCGCAAGAACCGTTTATTGTAAATGACTGGCAATTAGCGTCAAACTGTCGTGGATAGATTTAATTATTCTTCTGTTTCGAACTACTAAATCATTATGTTTCATTAGGCCTATACATCATCAACTACTGAAGAACGTAGGTACCCAGCAACAAGGACCAAAGATGCCCTCCAGCTTTGTAGATGCAAGTACGACGTCAATAAGATCTACATGTAAAAACTTGGTTGATATACAAAATTGAAGTGGTCCGATTTTGCGTCCTAGCTTAGAGAGTTGCTAAAAGCTATCTTTTATTTCTTTAATTAGAGACAAACATCAGACTACCCTCTTCTATAATACCTGCAGTGTGTGTTCACGTCAACTGGTCTGGACTTATTGCCGGCGTGGTTTCTGCGTTTGGGCGCCCCAGTATTCTGTGGGCCGCTGGCACGTCTATTTAACAAGTCTGTTACCACCTCTACGGTCTCATACGTTGCAGACAAGACGGTAGGTCGAGTCAAAGATTCCAGACCATCTACTGTAGAACTTCTCTCGCACTCGAGCACATACGTGCAATAATAAGAAACCGAAGACTGGCCGAACGTTAAACTAACGCATGTAACGAAACGATAAAGTAACAAGTGAAACAGTTTTATAAAAGCTAAAATAGAAGCAATCACGGATCACAAATTTTCACAGAGAATATCGATATGCCAACTGCCAAAAAGGACTTCACGGCTGGCCTACCGGATATATTGTTTCTCCAATATTACTGTGTTATTCAAAAAGTGTGATTTTGAGTTGTGTGAAAACGTTCGGTAGGTCTGTAAAGAGGCTGCGTCGGCCTACGAACCACGTACAGCATACGAGACCACAATGCAAAAGCGTAAAATCGTAGGCCTATTCGCTAGATGGCAGGTCAAACCGGTGGTTCTGATGTAGGCCTGTAGCCTGCTGGATTTTTACGCGAGAAAGCAGCTACTGCTTTCAGCGCGTCTTAGCCATCGCAATTTTGTCTGTCCGTCTGTCTGTGAGTCTGTCCATCACACGGGTGGCTCAATCAAAAACGGTGCAAGCTAGGATCACCAAATTTTCACCTTCGGCTGCCTGGAAGACTCTAGTTTCAGGAACCGTAAGGCTTTTCCATAAATTCGAAGGGGGTCACCCCGAACGAGGGCGCTAAATGAGAGGGGGTGGGCAAAATTTGCGATTTTTGGCCAATAAGTCGTTGTATCTCAGTAACGGTGCGAGATAAGGCCTAGGTTACTATTAATGACTAATAGGAAGTCGTACACTGGCTCTCGATTGGCGCCAAATGCAATGACCTTGAATGACTTTGAACGCCAAAACAGGGGGTTTTATGGATTTTTTGGCGATTTCCGGCTGCGACACCAGTCTATATCATTCACAATGTGGCGCCACGCTACTATTGTTATGCAATCCAGATAGAGAATTTGGTATTTGTTTATCAACTTAGCGTGAGCACCCCAATTTTCAGCTAAACTATGAACCAAAACTGCTATAGGCGTTCGTGCGTCTCGTGAGCATTAGCTCAAATTTCTTGTTACTCCTCGCGCGCTACGTTCCTAACGTAGCGAACAGGAGTATATAAAATCAGTGTAATATTGAGAACCGACCGACAGACGACCGACCTCTGTTCCTGGAAGAGCCTTCCTGGAAGAACTTCAACAAACGGCCATGTCTCCATAACGGTGCTAGATAGACGCATGGTCACTATGGACAAGATTATACGTCTATCTAGCACAGTTATGAAGGTATGGCGCCTCAAAGATAATGGGGTCACGAGGTTGACCTTTTGGGGTCACGTGACGTGATGACGTCAGTTGCACGGTTGATGCTGTCGGCGAGGTGATGCTGTCAGCACCGCTATTTGCGGTGTGAAAAGAAAGGAACTAAAAGCAGTTAAAAGAATACAGGAGAAAATAATGCGCGCGAGGAGTACATTAGATTGGTCACAATCTAAAGTATTTTTGTTCTGATATGCACTGCAGAAATTCCGCAACAAAAAGTACTTTTTGAAATGACAACGACTTCAGTCATGTTCACTCCTATACGCTATTTAGAAAGGTTTCATATATGCTTAATGGCCTCAGGTCTATTATAGGCTTAGTTGTCAAAAGAAAGATCACATTAAAATTACTGTTATTTAAATAAGCCTTGTTGAGATATGGTCGTATTAACATATAATCTACATTAACTAATGTTTGTAGCTGAATTGCCGATATCTGCAATAATTAGGCTTAATTGGGTTTATTTGCAGTTACACGTATACTCGAATTTACAACTTTACAGTGCTTTGTAATAAGCAAACACCTAGGCCTACCAAAGGCATAAAACGTGACGTTTGTAGCATCTTTCACATTCTGCACAAAATGTCACTAACGTAGGGTAAGGTATTTTGCTGCTAAATAATCCCAAACTGCGTAATTTAAATTTACTACTCCGGAATGCTTAGATGATGAGTATATCTTGATGACTACCAAATAGCGATAGTATTTTCCACAAAACTGAGTGCTCAATGCTCATAGAACAAATGTGAAAAACATGGTTGCAATCAGTTACCACAAACAGTCCTAGTATAATTATCCGCCCATGTTATTTTCAAACTAAAGTTTTAGCGTTCTTTGTAGACCTTTTAACGTGGATTGCAAAAACGCGCACGAAAAAATAATCGCACATGTGACATATGGGCCAACTAAGCTGCCGTGCTGGTTCGTGATTTTCTGTCGGACGGTAACGCACGTGTCAGCGCCCTTAGCTGGTCACAGCGGACTGCGGGTTCACATCTCTAGCGGGTTCTAATGAATCGTAATCAGCAGCGCCTTGCTCGAGTGCAGCTGACAGCCAGCGTGTACGGTCGGTCACGAGAAGTGATTTGAGCTCGTCAACAGCCTGCAGTGGTCACCGGATTGTATGACCGCAAGTTGCTCGCCGGGGTGCTGAATCATATACACTCTTTCCGCATGTCCTGTTCGCTCCTCACACATGTGCTGCAGGCTGTGTATATCATACTTGTCAGACTGACAGACGAGCTAATGACGAAATTCGCCATCTCCTGCAGCTGCTCCAAGGCAAGAGATGAGAGTACGCCAAAGTAACTGACATGATGTTACGACTGCTGACTGACGCGACATGGCGCGACAGAACATCAATATACAGGGTGGTCGAAACAGTAAACGACCAAATTTCACAACGTATTGACCGCTGATCTGTATTCTTTTTCCGGTACACTTAGCAGCAAATTTAGAATACGATGACAAACAAACATCCCACTACATTTATGTGGTGAATTGTGGTGGTCAGAAGCTAACATTTTCATCATGCAGAGTAGCGACAAACACTTGGACATTCGCCAAAAACTTAGTTACAAAAACTCAGTTAATTTGAGCCAATGCGAAAACGACCAGTGTTATTTGCAGGCAAGTCTAAATGCTGCAACGAATTTATTATATTCTCGTAGTTTATCTCTTTTAGGTGGCAGACCGCATGGGGCAGTTATTTATCGCTAATTTGAGGAAAAATTAGAACATTCAACTTTAGCTTAGTATGTTGTTTTCGACACACCGTGTGTGTGGATCTAAAGCTAGTGTTTGCATGACTGACTGCGCGCGGCTAACATTTCGTGATGATTCCAGGTCGTGCACATCCTGTTAGTGTCGGTGCCGCTGTTCCGCGGCCCGCATGTGACAATTTCGCTTCGTTGACGTTGAGACGTTGACGCGTCGTTCCGCGAAGTCAAGAGTAGGAATGCAACGCTGGCCTCTACTAGATACAGCACTGCTGTGTTCGGTAATGTGGGTTCCCTTTCTTTGACTCTCAAAGTGAGTGTCTAAAATGTGACTCATCGACAGTGAAGGACGTACCTTCGCCTACAACGTCTGTGAAATCCTTAGCCCTTATGTGTGAAAATTATGGGGCTCATATCTGTAAAACTTTAACCTGTAAAAACTAAGCCTAATTCTTACCCTATTTCTAACCCTAACCCTAACGCTAACCCTAATTTTTACAGATAAAGGATATTAACAGATAATGGCCTAACAAAAGTCCGCATGCAGCAAGCGTCAGGCATGAGCATTACGAGACAAAATTCTCTGACACTCCAGGGAGTGAGATACGTAAATTCCGAGACATTAGCGTGCCGTCAAGCAATTAGGCTACTTATCGTGTACAGTCTAATCATCCGAATAGAACCGTCTGCTGCGGAGCATGTGTCGTTTGTCAGTAGTCTGTCCTGCAGACTTCAGCTCGAACGATTTTTATTCAGACTGCTAATTACATGCTCCTCGTCGTCAGTCGTCAGTCATCGGTCGTCTTACGGACAGACCCAATCACTCGTTCACTGCTACATCTGTACGATCTCGTCTGCTGACGACCAAATTGCTCCAGCCGCTCCGCTAATATTTGCTGTGGCCGGGATTTACTACGGCGATCGTGGTGCGTGTCGTCTTTCAGGTTTCATCACGCTTCAGCGACACTTGTGCAATGTCAACACAGCGCTAATGTGACATTCTGGCAATCGCATATGTCCTAAGGATGTAAAAATTGCAAAATTCCGTTCTTTAAAAAATCAAAAAAATAACAAACCACAACTATTTGATATACGAGCGTATATCCGATATACGCTCGTGATATAAAAATCACAAGAGACAAGGTAAGAATATTTTTGTATGTGCATGACACTGTAGAAAGACAGCATTGTAGGCCTACAACTGACAAGGTAAAACACTTTACGTGCGTTATAACTTTTAACGCTAGATGTAATAACACACCCATCCACTTTGTAATATAGCCTAGTGATGCTAGCCTATACGAAAGTGTTGCATTTTAAGCTCAAATCTTTGATGCTTTTCGATTTACGCAACTCGTTGATATCGTCCAGTCATTCTTTGTTCGGCTTTCCTCGTCTTTAATTTAAAACTGCGGTCTTTGCCAGTTTTTTTCATCCATACCGCAGATGTGTCCAAAGAGGTTTAAGTTTTTATCTCACTGCTGCTTGCGCAGTGTTTTCTCTTGCTTTGACCTTTCTTTTTATTTAAACATTAGATATTTTCATGTAGCCACGAACGTAGCGCTTATATGCAAAATATGTATAATGTATGTAGCATTTTATGTAAAATGCCAATAGTTTTTCTTCGTCATACTTTAAGAGTTTTTAAAAAGGTATATTGTTTCGAAATATACATGTAGTTTTTCAGTAACTGTATAACTCTGCAATCCATTCCAGTATCGCCACTTTATCGTTTGTAGTGTATAAGTGTATGGTAGAACGAAAGCCACTGAACTATATAGTCTCTTGTCTTTTTATTTTGCAAAGTACTCAGCTTGACTCATCCTTCCACTGTCACTCTGTGGGACGATAAACGAGAATCGGTTTTGGGATTTAGCAATGGGATTAGAAACGTCCAGTGTTCGCAAACCAGGCATAAATATAACCGGTCGGCGGTACAAGGGATCGGCTAAGAATCGCCCGTGTTCAGGGCCTAGTACAGCGCTAGGCCTAGTACTGGTGCCACTGAAATTCGGCGAATCGCCGCTCCGGAAATTAATTTTTACAAGCCAGGACAGCGCTTCGAGAAAATGTTGTCGCAGTCGGAACACTGACACTATAGCCTAGCGTCTACTAAGTCTGCGACCATATCTACTCCTTTGTGATATTCTCTGATACATTCGGTTAATTATTTTGCTATGATTTTTTAAATTATAAGATGCCGGTGTCTAGATGTGACTTTCTTAGCAGTGACAGGATTGTTTGCGTCTTTTTGACATCACGTGTCACAAACGGAGCTTCAAAACGCTCGAGGAAGCCAACTATTGTGGATTACGATAGTATGCCATACTGGCGTGTTCAAAGACAATAATATCATTCACATTACTCGCAAAAATGCTCTGATAATTGACACTGTATATTGAGTTTTTATTGATCCAACTAACATGAATTGACAATTGTGCATAAAATCGCAAGATAAGCATTAAAAATTTTAAAAATCTGAGATGACAAAGAGCACTCGCGGAATATGGACGTCGTGGAGTTTTTCAGCCATTTTTACTCAATAAGCTACGTGAAAATCACGGCATTTTAGCAATGATGATTATAATTATAGCGATATTCTCACTTTGTCGGTGAAAATCGACGTAAAATGAAATAAAACCGAGCGTGACGTCACCGCGCCCCGTGTACTCAGTGACACGCGATTACTAGCCAATTACATTTGACTGCCTGCAGTGCCGGTGATATTTGCGACTGTTCTTCCGGATGCCAGCAGACGGTAACGACGTAATAAACGCCGACACAGGATAGACATGATGGTAGTTTACAGGCGATCTTAACGGCGTAAGTCCGCTGCCTTTTAGTCGTAAGGTTGGCGATCGCTTTAGCGCCGTTAGAACTACGTCCATAAAATGAATCCAAAGAACTGTCGCAATGTCTGCGCCATAGTGGCAGCACTAAAGCGTCGTTTTATTGTTTCATTGTTATATATTATTATTGCTAGACGCAAGCCATTCCGCTAGTTTCTACACAATTACACATTTTTGCACAACGTGGTCCGTCTGTCTGTTTGTCTTCTGTCGTGTTAGATTCAGGCCCGTCGAGAGAGGGGGTAGGAGGTAGTTACCCCGGGCCCCACGACGTTTGTAGGCTTCGCCATCGCTCATAAATAAAAGTGCACCAGAGTAGACATTAAAAAATTAAAAAAAAAATTTTTCTACAGAATCCCCGCGAGAATGTGGTATTACACGTCCCTGGTTATTACATTGGTGTACCCCGCTTAAGCCATTTTACGGATTTAGACGTCATTTGGCAGTGCTACTTGTGTGGTCTGATAACACATTGTGTTAGATAAAATATCCGACTCTTAAACCAAAACATGCAATTGCTGCTGATGTACGAAAAAAAACTGATGTACAATTTACCCGATGACAGCATTGATCATCGATTTCGATTTTTGCAAAATTACATTAGTCTTTGTTATTGTTGTTGTTTCTTATGTTTTTGCTGCTGCTGCTGCCGTTGTTAATTACATTATGACAGTAATTTAGATCTATTAAAGCCTTTAAAAAACCGTTCGTCATATTTTTTGTTGCAATAACTTTGAAAAATACAAACTGGAGTTAACTATTTCGAGTTCTGAAAATCGACTATACGAGCTTGACGCGGCATTTGAGTCGATTGCGCTATCGCTGCTGTATGCCGGTCCATGTTGTCGTTAAGCGTTGGTGCTTTAGCTAGTTCACGTTACTAAATTGCTACAGTCTTGCGGCGCTTGCAGTGCAGACGCCGAGATCCAGCGTAAACCAGTTAGGCTGCCAATTAATTTTGATTTCTTTCAAGTCACTAATGTTTTGCGAGCACGATGATTGATGTACTGTTTATACCTCAAAGCGCTGTGTGGTTATTTGATGCACGTAGTGCCAGTGGCGCACCTATGCCGGAAAACGTGCCGTGACAGAAACTGCGAAGCAAAATGATTATTTTTAGTGTCTAAAATCGTCGTTAAAATTCACTATACAATTTCCATTATTTTCACTGCGTGTCAGCTATTTTGTGCAAATAAAAAGTAACGAGTAACATTTGCGTCGAATTTTAAAAAGTGATATTATTTTCTTACTACGTTTAGTGACGAATGCTTAATAAATGTTAGCTGTTTTGCCGTAAGCTTGAGACAAACTAAATATGCCGTAAGTTTTTGTCAGAAACTTTTTACGTTACACAATACCATCTGATCGAAATGCATAACTGTGCATTTAAAATATAAAAAAACAACTTTAGAAGTTGGTAAAGACACCACTTTCATTCGATCACGCTTAAGTCCACAATGTCATGTTTGGTGTGCCGCGCACATTTTCGTTATGCAACTATAAAGATGAATCTACAAAATAATCTGTCTCTGTTCCAACGCTCAAACCAACGTTAGGACTTCTCTTAGACGTTTAGCCATTGTGTGATTAAAGCGAGGTTTTCATCCAATGCAACGCACACAACGTACGCAACGCAAGCAAGAAAGTACCTAACAAACGCAATATACGCAAGAAAAGTACGCAACGAAACAAATGCAGACGTAGCAAGTGTATGGGCTATAGGCTAGCTGTCGTTGCGTCGGCTACGTCAGTTGCGTTACGTCGGTTGCGTTGCCTACGTTGCATGCGTTGCGCTGGATGAAAACCACGTTTAATGTAGCTGCAGCCGGTGTCACTCATTTGACCTTCAAGTCACGCCCCTTCAACATCAGTTGTTTCGTGTCCGACATGCACAAGCCGCATTGTTAATAATTTATTATCGAATTCATGTATATTCACGCTTGCCGTCGCTGTGCAACTCTACAAACATTCAACGACCATACCGAAATTACGTCAAGATTGTTTCTTTGTTTTTTTCTGACTGTACGTTTTGTCTTTCACCCGTTACAAAAAAGATTTGCTATAAAAAATTAGCTCTATTAAAATTATAACTATACATTATACAATACGATGATTAATACTTTAAAAACACAAATTAGAAGACAAACTATAATTTGGAATTAAGTTGAAAGCGGATCATTTTTCGGCACACCGTTTATGTAGGTGTATAGAAGTAAGCTATGTACATAAGCTATTAATAACGTACCTTTGTGATGCATTTTGCAGAAAAAAAACGAACTGGACGTTGACGGAAAGTCGTCGGTGTAGCAGCTGTTAACAATGCAGACTACGTTGGACAACGAAGCTAACGATCTTCTGCTTCCAACGTTTGATTACAATAATACTACAACAGAGAACACGGATCCAGAACACACCATGGCCATGACGCTGTTACGAACAGTGATCCCGATGATCGTGCTGATGGGAACGGTCGGCAACACGCTGTCGTTCTGCGTTCTGGTGCGTCGAAATATGCGCTCAACGCCGATGTACTTCTACCTGACCCTACTGGCCGTCGCCGACACGTTCGTGCTCTACGTCAGCGCCTTCAAAGTCTGGATCAGAGTTTTGACGCAGTTCGAAGTGCTGCACATGTCCAACGTCGGCTGCAAACTGTTTATGTTCATTCTGCTCTGCTCGTTCTATTTGTCCGCCTGGCTGGTCGTCCTTGTCACTCTCGATAGGTTTCTTGTCGTCTGGTTTCCGTTCCGCGGCTACCTGCTTATGCGCATCCGTCGCGCCAGGTTGACAGCTTTAGTTCTCGCCGTC
>Ga0056128_1007705_pt1 | contig 13590 bp, 8 predicted proteins | sample WorMetLIZISLAND2_FD_71113 | JGI IMG/M metagenome (GOLD analysis project Ga0056128, IMG submission 71113) | Marine gutless worms symbiont microbial communities from Max Planck institute for Marine Microbiology, Germany - Olavius geniculatus... ... | reverse complement strand
CTAGATTATAATTAGGCACACGGAGAGGCCCATAAGCCCCGCCCACTGACCAGGCTACAGGCCAAAACAGTGGGCGGGGCTTATAGGCCTCTCCGTAAGCCTATTTATAATCTACTAACGGGGGCCGATCAGAAGTAAATATAAATGACACTGTTAAGTTAGCCGACCCCTAAAATCTTACCCTAGAACCTAAAATTACGACTCTATCTTATACATAGCCGGAGTTATGACGGTTTAAATCAATGTCTAATTTTCCCCATAGGCGCCATTGTAATTTTTCATATTTTTGTGAAAAATAGGTTAAAACGTTGAATTTAAATTTTGTAACCCCCAAAATGCACTTCCTTGTGCGAAACCGCGTCATATGATGCCATGGTGCGTTAAAATCGGTTCAGTCGTTTTTCTTGTAGAGGACGGCAAGAAAGAAAAGGAAAGGTACAAAAAGTCACGCAAGCGCTATTTCACCTATTCGTGGGGAAGCCCCCCCCCCGTAAACGGATTTTTACCAAATTTTGTACATCGGGAGATATGTCAGACGTAATCGTTTTTGCAAATTTTGGTGTGGAAAAATTCAGGGGTTTTGGAAATACGAGGGGTGAAATTTTGGAGTTTCTCATTGAAACGACTGGTCACCCTTACAACAGTGCTGCGCTACTGCGCAGTCTGTGATTTCGTACTTTGATTGCCAATAGATGACGCATTGTTGGTACCAAAATCAGATGTTGTTTTTTGGAGTTACGAAAATGTACATTAACAGAGGGGTTTACTTATGTAACGCCATATTGGTTACGGAGATATTTTGTTATCGATAGGCCTATTTAACATTTAATAACTCCACTAAGAAACAATAATTATTTTTAATGATATTTGGTGATTGCTTCAGCAATTTGATGGGGATAAAGTATACAGAATTTAAATCAAATTCGTTCAGATTTAACATTTCTGTTGTACGATGTTTACGGGGTTACTTTTTTCCGGACACAGTGTAGAAATTTTGGGCCGAGCCCATGCAGCGTGAGGCCACCCGGCGCCCTATACCGACCATGGAAACGATTGAGGCGTATGAAATTCCGCTCGTAGCAACGCAATTGCATTAGCCTACGCTGCATGTGCAGTGTTGACTGTTTAAAATTGTCCGAAATTGCGCCAAATTTTGGACGTTTTTGTGTGTTCTCCCAAACTTTAGTGGTGCCGGTTCGTCACACGGAAAGGTTTCGCGAGGTTACACTCCTTGGTCCCAAAATGAATTAGTTAATTGTCGCTCTTACCTTAAAACTTGTGGCAACCTTTTATTTAAATTTTATTGTTAAAAATTGTTGGCGGACCCCCGTTACCAGTGGGGTGCATATATGTGTGCATTGGCTAGGTTGGTCATTGTCCACCATACGAAAAACTTTGAGGAGCTGCCTCTAAAGGCCGAAATATGTCTTCTCGAAACAGTTAGATTTCGGTGAGTCAAAATGCCGCTTCCCAATGGACAAAAAAAATTTTGAGCAAAATAGTAGTAAAATATTAATTTTTTTTCATTTTATCCTGTGTAGTGGTGGATGTATACGAACAGTGGGTCTGGAGCTACAGCCCCATTCGTCTCGTGATCATTATTCCCCTGAGTGAATCCGACTGCTAACGTCCTCCGTTGTTAATGGCGGTCGTCAGTTCATATCACCGGAATTAGAAGATGGCTATCACACGCGGTCGCACGTACGTTTTTACGGAAATGAAAAGATGACACGCATTGCTGCTTTGTTCGACCGACAAAAGCCAAGTGCGAGTTATTGTTATACCTAGGCTAATACTTTACGTTATACGCAACACGCCGTTGCTGTAGTCTGTCCGACCAAAATGATACGAATGACATGCTAGAATGAGCAATGTAATAAGATATTGATCGCGAGCCCGCAGGTCCTATACAGAATGATATGATAATATTATGTACTATGTAGGCCTACTGTAGACAGAGATCTGTGAGCCAAATAGCCAAGAATATGCCTTTGGTTCTGAGAAATAGTAATACTTGTCAGTCTATTCGGCATAATCAATTTTATATCGATGGGCTGTTGGATTCTCCGCATTTAGCTTGTCTCGTTTAAAGTCGTTTTATTTTCTTCATTTCCATTTATTTCGCTCAACTACGAATATTAGCGCGAAAACTATTGTGTACCACCGAAGATTTCAGCAAAATCTCGGCTTTCTCCGGTTTATGCCGTAGCTACCTTTTTACACGCACCGATTTCCTCGTTTTGGTGTTGTCCGACGTCGGACGGAATGAACATGCTCATTCTTTCCGATTTTCTTTTACGAGGTTTTTGCCTGTCAGCCAGAAGACGCCCACCAGAACCTCGTATGTGGACATCAGACGCGTCGTCCGACGTGTCCGATTTCCTTGTCCGAGAAGCTCGGACAACACTTCGGACGAGGAAATCGGTGCGTGTAACCACTGCATTCGGCGTAACAACTGAACTGATAACTGGTAAAAGTCAGCAGCAGTTAAGAGATATGAGTTAAATTGAATGGCCGCGAAAGCGTCTGCTAATACCACAACGTTTGGATTTGTTTAAGCTGAAGCAGATCTTAATGTAGAAGGAGAACAGATTACGATTAGCTCACGAACAGATTTTCTTTCATATGCAAACAAAATGGCGCAACAGCGGCGTGTAATCGGAAATGACAAATGACTGAAATCTCACCTTGTATAGCGAGCGTTATTTCGGTTGTGAGCGGACCGTCGGCGCGTTTTAATAATAACGCAGTTAATCATTCAGCATTCGCCAGGTGGCACCGCTTGACAGTCGTGGCGTCCACTTGCGGCTTCTTGTGAAAATAAATTCTCCGGGCTCCCTGGTACTAGAGGCCTACGCACATGTACCGACAACCGACGAAAGACGGATATTGACTTTGTGTCTATTTTTGTCCCGCGTCTGTCCTACACGGTTTGTAGTGAACGGTAGCCTACAGTTTAGTGGCGCGTACAGAGCGACGTAACTGAACTGAACTAAAACGGTTAAGTTTTTTGACAAACTGACCAGTGATTGAGATGACTCAGCAGGGCGAGCCCATCGGACATTGGTTGACGTATACGTGTGCGTAGTCACGTAGTCACCGACGCCGTTAGACGGTGCGTACTGTAATGCAATACTGCTTGCTCATTGGTCAGTTCGTCAAAAACTAAACCATGTCAGACTCCAGTTCAGTTCAATTCAGCTACGTCACTCTGTACGCGCTTTTCCCCTTCCATGCGAGGGAATAAAACCTGGGCCGAATCTTATGGTTGTCAGTTACTGTAGCACGTTACTAGCCGAAGAGTCGTCATTTCACGAGAAGATATTCCTCGTTTAAAAATAAGTCTATTCAACCTGGAAACATAGGCCTAAGTTGTAGTTTTAGTATTGCATTTTTCGATTTTACAATTTTATGACTGTATTTTATATTTTATATGTAGGCCTATTTGCTGTGCTGCCATTGGCGTAAATAAACGATGTGTAAATAGGCCTATACTGTATTACGAGTTGCTGCTATTCTCAGACATTGTTAACGCCGAGGCCACGGATGTTTTAGTCCCTAATTCGTTTACTTTGCAAGGGTCAAGCACTTAGGCCTAATCTGTAAGTGTAGCCTGATTATATCAATGTGTTAGGGCCTACCTCATGTATCGAGATGCTTTTTTTTGCAAAATGCACTTTCCTGGACGATGGACAATTTTAACTACGCCATTCCTAACTGCTAGTTCTACTACTGCTACTTAGTAATTGGGCCTATAAGTTATTTATTAGTTGTCAAGCAGTTAAAACTGTTTTAATGTTTTTTTAGCCTACTGTGGATTGTGGAATTCGGAGAAGGTGGAGGGTGTAGGAAATGTTGGAAGTGATCCGAAGCCATTCCCCCTACAGTGAGCGCAGTATATTTGCATACATGCAATCTTCAACGAAATACGCAGGGATTAACGAGCAATTTATATACGCTTCATCGTTCGATATAGCCTAGGCATATAAGCAGGATCTCTGGCGTTACCATGGCGCGACACGGCAAGCTTGTAAAAATTACAGCGCTACAACACATAAAACTTACAGGTCTACTAGTATATCCAGCTTCGTCGACCGCACGGAAATGGAAACCACAAAAAAACCTCTGTTGACCTTTGTTGCTTTGCAGCTTTTCGGTGGACGAAGATTTTTTAGTCACGTGACTGTGAATAAAAATCTCCATCCGGTCACATTTTACGATCGTGGTTTTGTTGTCACCTCGCTATTTCATCCGAGAGTAAAAATTTACTGCTTTACATCACAGTGCTTTTTTAATACCGCACCGACTACACAAGCTTTAGGACTATGCGTTATAGGCTTTTATGTTAATAAAGTTTATTTTTCGTTAATTTTTCTGTTTTCGACCACGCTCTACGTCGGCGTTTTAGTGTAGGCCTACGCTGTGCATTTGCATATCGTATCGTATGTCGTCAGGTGATATAAAACGACCTTCGCACAATCCTCCTTTATAGACTGGGTGGGCCAATAAAAAACGTGGCACTTTACTTTTGTCCATATCTTCGCCAGTTATTGATCGATTTTCAAAATTCTTTTACTGTCACACTCTGCGGAAAATTTGCAACTATGTGATTATTGTATATCCCCCACACCGTAAATGCGTTTCTACACTACCTTGTGCAATATAGGGCTTAAGTGAAATATACGTATATAACGAAAATAACAAACAAATATTTTGGTAAAATTGGAAAAAAAACACTTTAGACCAACATTGCGGTGAATGATCTGTATGATACTACGGCGTAGACTGTGCGAGTTTAACACAGTCTAGTGTCATACGAATCATTTGTCGCAATGTTGGTCTGAAGTATTTTTTTCATTTACCTAAATTTTTGTTATCATCGTTAGTTTTTTTACATTTATATATCACAAGGTAGTGTAGAGACGCATTTACGGTTAAGTGGGATATATATAATGATCACATTATTTCAAATTGTCTGCAGTGTGTGCCAGTGAAAGAATTGTGAAAATCGGCCAATAATTGGCGAAGATATGAACAAATGGCACGTTTTTATGGCCCACGGTGTATAGATTTAATTTTGAACGTTTAGAAGTTCGCATTACGTTAACTATAACGTTGTGTCGTGTGTAAAACAGAAATCGACATTAGCAAATTTCATCGGCGACAATATTGCATCCAGCTGCTTGATGCAGCGCTATACGGCGACACTCGTCAATCGCACAATGGCGAATATAGTCACAATTTCTCTGTATGTGTTCGCCTGCAGACTTATCGCAGGTGCTTGTTCGCAATCATGAGATTTCGTTGGCGCGTGGTGTCTCGTCGCCAGTTCATTTCACTGCTGGTAATTATCTTCTGGTTCTGAATTCGTCGCCGCGAATTACCACTAGCCCTACGGCCGCACTGTACAGGAGGCTGCAAGTTGAAACTGTCAGCATGTTGCCGTTTCGTTCAAAAGTGTAGGCCCCTAATATGAACCGCGGTGGTAGTGGACTAGGCATAACGTGCTATTAGTCAAGAATTTTTTGAAGTTTTTGCAGATATATTATATTTACATGCTCGCAAAATCTTGATAAAAAAGCAACGCACGGTATATCCATTGGGACTACTTGTGATGTTTTCTACCATCCTTACCTGCTCCACGCACTCTGAATAGGCCTACTTGATTGATTGGTTGATAAGTGTTAATGTTTAGTAATCGTATTTTGTGCATTTATTTCCTACTTCTTTGATTTCAAACTTCAGTAAATTTAACGTTATTAAAGTTAAACCGTTAGCATATGCTGTCTCCTGGAAGTGCAGTGACTTGCTGATTTTTTTTCAAGTTGTGGATGTACACTGTGTAAGCCAAAGCATTGTTGATCATTGCCAAAGCTCGGGAAAATAATACACGTGGTGTCTTCGTGGGCTATGATGCATCTCGGATTCATTCGCTGTATGAAATAGGTTTTGTTTTCCATCATTTTGCTTTTTTATTTAAATCTAAAAATTTTCTTTTTTTGTTAATGTGTTCTTGTTTTCACCGCACTACACAGACTTTCGGACCTTGCTTTGTCGGCTTTTATTTTAACGAAGTTCATTTTGGGTTATTCTTTTGTTGTCGACCACGCTTTCTCTCAGTATTTCAGCGTAAGCTTACGTTATGCATTTGTGAAAATCGGCCAATAATTGGCGAAGATATGAACAAGTGGCACGTTTTTATGGCCCACGGTGTATAAATTTAATTTTGAACGTTTGACGCGCGGTATAGGCGTAATTTTAAACGTTGTTGTTTAGCATGCGTCTTGAATCTGCCTATGGAGTAGAATATCTAAAAGCCTTGCTGTTATTAAAAAAACCTGTTTTTATTTTACTCTCGCAATCAGTGTGTTTCCCGTGATTTCTACTGGATTTCATGTGCTTTACGGCGGACGTCATTGGATAATCAAACTTGCCATGTGGTCACATGCAGGCGCGTACGTAGGTTTATACAAGCGCCATGAAATATAGTTGCCCGATACGCTGCCAATTAATGACGAACAGCTGCGCTATATGAAAAGCATGCAGTGCGACCTGCTGGCTGGATTCCGACTATTGAGTCAGTCAGAACCAGCTCTACAGTGAAAACTCTTTGCTGGCGGCACCGAGCAATTTGCATCACTTTATGTCATTCGACGTTTTTCAACGTACATCCTGAATAAATGCTTCCTTTCAGTCCTAGTGTTCGAGTGTCTTTTTCGACGTACCGGTAGCCGCGCTGCGTGGTCCTAATTCATCCTGCCAATTTGCAAGAAAAGACCGGCGAACACGTGTGCTTTAGATAATCCGTTCTGATTTTACGCTATTGAAAACTAATACTTATGTGTTCAATTCAGTGTTAAATAGTACGTAACTATTTACATATCTTGTTTTATAAACATAAAATGCGCTCGCTTGACGCTTAAACCATTAGCGATGTTCCATTCAGTAGGCCAACGGTTTTCGTTTTCAAAACATATTTATGATCAAATTGTTATTTGCACGTATGCTACTTTCAACAAAAAACGTCGGTAATTAGTGTGCAATTTGTATACGCTGCAGCGTTCAATATAGCCTAGTCCTAAGCCTACATGCAAATCATCATAATGTTTGTTTTAAAAAGTAGACAAGCGCAAAGTTTTAACAAATACAACATGAACATTTGTTTTAAGTTATTCGAAGGTTTATGAAAAAATACACAACAGGAAATAAAATGATGGAATATTTTGTATACGGTTAATAGTTACTTTTCGTGTAATATTATGCAGCTAAAATGTTAAACACTTGCGTATGAAAAAACGGCTGAACATATGTTGTGTAAACCACAGAACAAAACGCATATTTCTTAATTTGTTCAAAATTTTTCATTATGTTTTTTTTTTAAAAATGCAAGTTCAAACTTCAAACAATTATAACGTTTGAACCAAAGTATTGTGATAAGTTTTCTTTAATATGTGGCTGGTGTCTTTCTCTGCAAATGCTGCTAATTTTGTGATAAAATCTGCCACAATTCCGAAGATTTGGGATTTTTTCCTACAGGATTGTTTTGCAGGCGCGCACTGTGTATTGGGCCGAATGGCAAATACACCGTCGTTCGTATTATGTCACGGGGCGTAAAAAACGACCGGTGATGGAGTGTAATGGAATAGCGATCGACTCGATTCGCCAGCTAAACTAGCAAAATAAGTCTACTAATCGCCCTATAGGCTACACATACGCGCGTCGCAATGGGGACTCTGGGCCGGAAATACTGAACTATAACGTCGTGTTGCCTGCAAAACAGAAATCTTAATTCCTTAAAACCTTAATTTGAAGTAGCAAATACATTGTAGCTCGATGCTGTTACGACTTTGGGTTCATGAGTCCCGGTACCCTCTGTCAAGCCCATGCTGTCGCCTATTAGCCTTGTTGCTGTAGTCCTATATAAGCCATTGCTAATGGCTGTCGACCGGGTTAGGCCTATCAGATTGTCTGTCCACTCTGGCTTTATCTGCAGTCTCTGTGCTATACGTGTTGCTAAGGCTAAAAAGGCTAATGCGGCCTTCATCTATCGGGCTTACCTATAGCGTAGGTTTACTAACAATATCATTTGATCCAATGGATATCCGAAAAAACAAAGTACAGTACGCTCGCGCATTAACAGTTGCCCTTAAAAAGTTTAAAAACGCGACATAGTATCTGCGACATAATCATTACATTATATTTATGCAAACTTCCGAAAACACAGCTGGAAGGGGGGAAATCAATCATTTCAATAGTATGTTTGAATGCGGGCAGTCTAGAGAAATCGACGATGGGCCTGCAGTACGGTAGATTGCTCCATATACTGAAAACACGCTCGACAAAAATGCGGACCTTAAGGTGCAGCTGCTGCAATGGCTTTTTAATATTTGATAAGGACGTCCCCGCGTGGCGCTTGCAGCTCTGGATTCAAACATGATTTTATAGCACTAAAACTGAACAAATTCGTAGCCTAGAGACTAAACTAAGAATTTGCAATAGGCGCAGTCGTTCATTATTGTAACTGAAATTCCCAAAGCCGCGGAGACGCTTTGTAAAGTCGTGGAGCGGTTGGTGACACAACCTGATCGCACGCGCTGCATGTTTTACGGCACGTCGTTTACGTCGGCCGCACGTCAATGCGCAATTCTGAATCCCGACGTTGCATTATTGATTGACGGCCAAAGACTGCAGTGACTGAGTGACGAGGTGTTAAGACGCTAGAGCTAGCAAGCTGCGGAGACAGTTTACGACGCCAGCATGCCGTGCACTCCTCGTGAGGTTTGCGACGCCGTTAATTCAGTATAACGCCACCAGAGAACGACGCTACACTGGAGGATGCTCCGCCTCGACGTGCATGACGGAAGATGGAGAAGCTTGGTAATTGCACAGGACGCTCACGTGTTTATCGTTACTTCCCGCCGATTATTCAACACCTGACGTCTGGCCTCGTGCTGTCGATATCTACCTTTGTGTGGGTCTCGTGTCCTGGACGACAGTACTATTTTGTGGAACTTGTTCGCTGCAAACATTGAGTTTTTGTTTTTGTATTGCATTTTTATGATTTTATGTGTGTTTTATATGTAACGTGTGCTGCGTTTGGCACAACAACATACTGTTCAAAGGAACACGTAGTCTGTCTAATGCATCTCGATAGCTAACAGTAAAGTCCGTATAAATTAACTGAGTGAGCAGTGTTGGCCAGTGGTAAAAATTAATTATATATAAAAAAACTGCAAGCAATTCATTTAATGTTGTATAAGCGCTGATGTAAAACGGCAATAATCAACAAGTATAAGCACGAACTAATGTATTAGCTTAGACATTTAATCTGTTCTCAGTAGCCAGATATAAATGTCTAAGCTAATGCATAATGTTCTTGCCTATACTTTTTGATTTTTGTTGTTTTACATTAGCGCTTACACAACATTAAATAAATTGATTGCAGTTTTTATATATATATAATATTCGCGGTTTTATTAAAGTTTGAAAGGTCATGCACTGAACAGTTACTTTGTACACAACAACAACAACTACTACTACTACTACTACTGCCTCCACCATCTTGGATTTTGTTATTTGTTTAATATAATGGCAAGTTTGTATGTAGGATCGCAAATTTAGTCTACATACCAAATTTCTTGCAGATAGGTGAAAAAGCAGTTATAAGTGATGACCACCGCCATCTTCCATTTACTATTTTTCTCGATTCTGGTCACATGATTTATTTCCAGTAGCAACTAACCACATTCCTGCAAAATTTTATGAACCTTTTACAGTCGGTAGCTGATTTGTTATGCTTTGTGTAAAAATACAAAATGGTGGCCGTCGCCATGTTAGATTTCATTTTTGTTTGATTTTGTGGTATAACTGCATGTAGAACGTTAAACTTAGCTCGCATATGAAATTTCGTCCAAGTATGTGCAATTGCAACTACGTTATGAGCGATAAACGGAATTCAAAATGGCGGCGGCCGCCATCTTGAATTTATTATTTTTGTCGATTTTCGTCACACGGTCTACTTCTGGTAGCAGCCGACGACATTACTACAAAATTTCATTAATCTATGTCAGTTGGCGGCTGAATTATTGCTGTTTGTGCAAAAATCCAAGATGACGGCCGCCGCCATCTTGAATTATAATTTTGTAATGCTGGACCATTCACGAAGTTCATTTGTGCACCTGAAATTCTTTTTCGTATTTCGTGTTGATTGAGTGCGTATTTTTCGAGATATCGGGATTCGAAAATTTCGCAACAAATTGGCTTAAATGGCCTATTCAGGCCCCCAAAATCATGTTTTTGGGGAGTTTTGACTCCCAAACATTATTTTTTATCATCGAGACTCCAAACGGCCTTACCTTACGCGGAAACACGGGTTTTGAGTCATAAACGGTCGTGATCGGTCTTCTGGTGTGAACTGTAGGCGTGAGCAAAAATACAAAAAGTAACGGAAAATGCCCTCCCTACGCAGACCCCCTTCGCGTCGTCCCACATCAACCAAATTTTGCGTGTGGGTCGTATCCCGGATATTTTTCTTGGTTTCAAGTTTCATTAAGATCGGTTGAATATGTGTGAGCTGTGGGGGTCGAAATTTTGGCCTTCCCATTGACTTGGCGCATCGCTTATACAACAGCTTGTTGCTATCGCACAAGCCGTGAAAAGTTTAAATTGCCGCCTCAAAGATAATGGGGACACGACCTTGATTTTTTGTGGTCACGTGACGTCATCGGTCACATGGCCATTCGACTCGCAGTGGACAATTTTCTATGGGTGGTCCATTATGACCACGGGTCTATCTTGCACCGTTATGGAGACCCTCAAATGTTGGACGGACGCACGCACGGATGCTGAGGTGATTTTATACTCTGCCCAATGCTATGCATTACATTGGACAGACAATAAACGATTGATTGATTATTTAATACATCTACAACACATTGATACAGTAACACAGCTCGTAACTCGTATCGAGGCTAGACGATCTTTTTTAATTTCAGATTCGCACATCGGTACAGATGCATTTCTGACCGAAGTAAAAAAATTAACAAACTATAATAACACTTAAGATGCGAGTTATGTCATTTTACAGTAGATCCCGAGCTCACTTTGGGCGTGGAGTAGGCCCCTATAAGTCCACGTACGTATCTAGGGCCTACTTTGCTATTCTGCCTCTTTCAATGCTTTAGAGATGCAGTTGCCAATTACGCTGTGACAGTTTCTGTACTTAATTCAGTAGGGATATGGAACTATCTTGATCTTGCTTTGTTCACGTATTTCTACTACGTGAACTCGTTTCTAACACTGTACAATTGCCGGTAATGTCTGCTATCTTCTGCGTGTCGTTCTCATCCCTAGCGTCAAATGTGTTGAAGTCTCTTGATCCATGCAAGCGTTTATGTCAGAAGCGCCACGGCGTATAGCCGCCTTGTCTGCTGTAATTTCTGGACGACGTTTGTTTGCGAGACGTAGCCCGGAGATCGCAGAAAACAGTGCGGCTGTAACTCTCGTTCTGCAATCAGCTGGACTTTGTGTCTTTATTGTTCTGTTTAGTGTTTACGATCAATTCTATCTATTTTATTTCACGCAAGCGCCGCATCTCAAAGTCCCGCGTCGTTGTCGTCGTTGTCGTCGTCGTCTTTGTGTTTCGACCAACTGATGCCACTGAAAACGCATGCGCGGCCGCGCAAGTTTCCAAAGAACCTGTTACGTACTGTCCTTCGAGGTACATGTGGGTTCATAAGAAATTGTTTTTTTCCTCAAAGGTCGATAAGGGACATAGCAACCGAACTTGGGCAAACTTTTTACATGTCCCATATAGATAAAGCCGCTCTAGAGTTTACTGGTCGTTCGATTGAGCGAATGATATCAAAACTCAAAAGCGGCGAATTTAGCTGATATAGTGACGCTGATGTACGTTGACAAGTTAACAAGGATCGACGTACAGATCGCAGTCTGACAAAAACTATCAACAGGCTGCAGCTCAGGAAGAATACAGACATCTTTATGCCTACATAGTTTATTTATATTAGAATTTACACTTTGCATTTTACGCATTGGCTTAGAAAAAACACGCGATTTTATCTTTGATGACGATTCGAACACGAATTGTCCGGTTACAATATTATTTATAGCACACCCATCGTAAAGACCGTCGACAGTTGTTACATTGACTACTTTAACTGCATTACTTTATTTAGTTAGTGTAACTGTTTTACCTTGGGAAGGCGAATCCCGACGACTATAAATTTAGCTTCAAGTTGCGATGCTACAAACACGTAAGCATAAAAACTCACAACGAAACTCGCCTTTCCTTTAAAATATTTTTTATTTGTTAAAGTAGCTTGATGCACGAAGGCTGTTGAATGATTTTCCCAACAAGACTGGAAAGGAGGACGAAAACTGATTATGTTGGTGATCGATATACTAGTAACAAACGTTTTCGTATGCTATAAATATCGTTTTTGCTTTTTTTATAAAACCGAATCAGCGTAATAATTAAGTCCAATATAAAATTGTACTTTTTTGTATTTAATACGTATTTTACTAGTGCTAGATATGAGAAAGATCTGCAGTTTTTATGTAAACATTTGCCAGTAAGTAGGCGAGGTGGTGAAATAGTTGGACCATCTTTCGATGCTACGGTCCAAGTGGATTACCCGGCTAATGAGTGATGCTGTGTGGAGTAGTGTTGACAACTACGGAATGTTGACGTCATGACGTCACCAAGTTGCTGCTACTGCGCTGCATTGTGGACATCACGATCACGCAGACACTCCTGTAAGTCGCTGTTCCCTTGGCGTCAGTTTCCTGTCGTCCCACTTGCGTGTCGCCCAATGAAAAATCCGAGCTTCGTGGCAGTAAAATAGGATGCTATACGGGGAATATCACGGATGCTTCCATCAAGCCGTTATCGGCCGGCTGGCAGAAACGATAGCACAGGACGATGGGACGTAGGTCGACAAACGTTGATGAACCATGCAAACCTATCCGGGGCAGGCCCACAAATAACATGTGAGTATATAGAGTGTGGACTAAAAAGTGATACTCTTTTACGACGATTGGCTTAAATAACGATGAGTGCTATTCGACTTACAATCAGCGTGATTGTAACTTATTTTTACCTTTTCTTCAGAGAACACTGTCGTTCTAAAAGAATTATGAAAATGTTGTTATGTAAATGAACTCACTTAATCTGTAAATAGGCTAATTAATAGCATTATATTAACGTAACCTAGTTAAAACAGTACACATTTCTGGCGTTTATCATGTCACTATGTTGACGTAGTTGTAAACGTCCAGTTTAGTCCGGCTCTGCTGTCAACTGAAATATCCAGTTACTGTTTGCTGCATAAGAGCTACCGTACGAGCACGTTTTTACGCGCGACAGCAGAATGCTTTGCGCGTCTTTGCCATCGTCTGGGCGTCCGTCTGTCCGTCTGTCTGTCTGTCACACTCTTGAGCTGTATCAAAACAGTGCAAGCTAGGATCACGAAATCTTCACTGTGGGCTGCCCCAAGGTCTCTAGTTTATCGTGACAAAATTTCGTGCCACTGGGTGCAGGGGTTCCCCTCGAACGAGGGCGTCGAAGAGGGG
>Ga0056128_1007703_pt1 | contig 13592 bp, 10 predicted proteins | sample WorMetLIZISLAND2_FD_71113 | JGI IMG/M metagenome (GOLD analysis project Ga0056128, IMG submission 71113) | Marine gutless worms symbiont microbial communities from Max Planck institute for Marine Microbiology, Germany - Olavius geniculatus... ... | reverse complement strand
AGTTCGGCCCGGGATTATAAAATTGAACATACTTAGGAGCATCGTGCAAAATTTCGCGGCGATCAGCCCACGGAGCTCGGAGATTATGCGAGGGGAAAAAAAAGAAAAAAATAAACCACAGCACAACTTAAGTCCGCTTCCGCAAGCTATCGCTTACGGGCGGACTAATTAAACATAATCTAAGTAGAACATGACGTTCAAAGAAACATAAAGTCTGTCTAATGCATCTCTGTAGCTTACAGCTAAGACCACTGAAATCAATGAACCGTGTTGTCACAGTAGTTAAAATAAAAGTTACAAAAGTCCACAACTTGACAACCATTTACTGTAAACTTGGTTACATTCAGGGATGCGCGTTGATCTCAGCGCCGAGGACCCAACCCAAAGTTAAGGTAAGGTCCAGTTTGCCTGTGTCTCTCACCCAGTGTCTGCTGCTACTGCTGCTGATGATAACGACGATGACGGTGGGGATGCGGATGTGGAATAGCATCGCCGGAAGAACTTGGACCTGCGCTGGTGCGAACGAGTCGCTGGCTTCACACTCACATGTGGCGAGTTGCCACGAGATGCTATCAACAAATACCACAGCATACAACACAAGCTAGCAGACACAAATGATCTCATTTTCCACCAAAAAATACTTTTAAAAATAATGCTGCCATTACTGCTATTATTAAAACATTTATCATAACGAAGCAACAACTATAGCAACAATCGCAACATAATGTACAGAAAATCATTACAAATAAGAAGCGTGCATTAAAATAATGGCAGAAAAATACCAGAAATCAGTCACATCAGAGTAACGAAGAGCAAAAAATACATGCACAACTCAAACTAAACTAAAAACGTGGTTACAAGGGATCCAAATTGAAAAGAACCCTGCTGTTTGTGTCCCAAAAAGTTCTTAAAAGTTCAAGAAATTAGCAGACTATCGGAATTGCAACACATTTTCCTTGCATCAAAAAATGCATCAAATTACTGTGCCATGGATTTATTAATTCTACATTTTAATTCTGTAATCAGTGATTCAACAGTAGGTTTTCTCAGGCAAAGCCAAGTTGAAAACTGCTGTCGTTTTTTTCGAAACCTAGATAGAACCAAACCAAATAGAACGAAAGACATAGCACTTTAAAAGCAAGCCCAAACTACCAAACCACAGTAGTATTTTCTGTTACTGCACAGAACCCAAAGGGAACCAATGAACCTTCATGTATGATAGCACCCAAACAGTGAAAGTTCTTTCACATCTCTAACCAAAACCAAGTGAACACAAGCTTACCAGCTTCAATTTGTAGGAGTTCATCTGCCATCTTCTTGCGGTAATCACCAAACGTTGACTTCATCAACATTCGTTTCTTGGCTGCTGGCGTTGATGAGCTCTGCAGCATTCTCAGCACCCGACCAGCCTCCGCAACTGTCATACATCCGGCACGATGATTACTGGTACTAATTCTTGGAAGCAAGTTGGCCACAGCTTCAAGGCCAAAAAATCGAGGACTTTTACCACGTCATCTTAGACGGTTCTGCATCATATCAAAATAATTTTAACATCGCAGTCAAGATGATTTTGAAAAAGTGAAATTCAAGGATTTTTAAGACCCTCCTCCATCAATTTTCAAAACTCTGAAGCTGTAATGCAGTCTGTCGTCTGTCACATTTATACACCCTGCTTGAACCGTTTGATGGATTACAAGCTAGCTGGCAGGTACAGTTAAGGGTTCTAATGACACAATGTCAAATGGGGTCCCTGACCCCTGGAGAAAAGGAAAAATTGGAGGTCAAATCACCAGCCAAAACAAGCAACTGGAAACTGCTGCTAAATCATTAGTCCTAACCTAGGCGTTTATAAATTATAAACGAGGAGCTGAGTGGACATGCTATGGCAAATTCCAGCTTTCACCAAATTGCTTCAAGGTTCCTGTAAACTCAACTACGTAAGTCTTTTTCCGATCACTGCGAGCATTAAAGATGATCATTAGTAAAGTACACAGCAGTAATAATTTATAGTTATATGCTATCCAGTCAGTAACGATGTATTTATTCGAAGGTTACCACCGGTAACTTTTAAGATACGAGTCGATTCAACAATGACCTGTAGCATGTTTGTGAGCAGAGCTGTTGCCAGTGATACCAAGTCTAAGCTGTTCGATGCACCAGACAAGTTCTCTGTCAAGTCGCTCCAACTGCTCCTGCTGAAGACACATAGACACAGACACCAACACAGCCAGATTAGCAGACAGACTGACACAGTTCACACAAGAAACACTTAACTGGATTGGTGGCTTGGCGTAGTGGTAATGCGTTTCATCCGATCAACAAAGTTACTCTACACCGTGCCAGGTTAGTACTGTGATGGGTGACTGTCTGCGGGCAGGTAAACCACCTCGGTATGTAACCAGCCACCTAGGTCAACTCAGCCTTCCATCCCTCCAGAGTAGGTAAATCAAGTACCAGCCTATCTGGCTGGGGTTAAGGTAGGGCGCATTCACCTGTGTTGGGTGGCAGGTAACACTGTGTGATCCCATACGGCACGTGATGCTCCGTAGCTCTGAGATGAGCTTCCTATTAAGAGCTATATCACCACCTTTAACCTTTAACCAGACAAGTTTTCTGTCCAATCATTCCAACTGTACAGAGCCTGTTCCTGCTACAGACACAGACAGACAGACAGATACATGCACACTAAGACATATACATAGACACACACAGTGTCACACATGCAGATACTGCTGTACACAGTCCACAGTTGAAACGTCAACTCTGTGCTAGCGCTCACCCTAAGCATGGGCACTGCATGACTTTGTCTAAAGCGGATGTCAGATGAACGACAAAGTCGAGCGACTTTTGTGGGCGCATCATTTACTTGCCCATGAAAATATAGTAAACACTTAATTTAAACACTTCATGATGTCCGCAAAATTTTAATGTTCACTAACAAGCATAAAATTTATGAGAATCAACAGAAAACTGTCTGTGATCGCAGAAGCACAGAGACAAACAGTCAGACAGACAGACATTATTGATATGTCTCATGCTCTGCTATATAGAACAATGGAACAATTAACGGCGTCTCTACATGAGAGTTTTATCAGACAACTTATCACCAACCTGAGAGTCTGAGTCCATACTTTCAGCAGTTTCACGTAAGGTTTCTGACTTGCTGCTCCCAGCTTTCTGCACAGCAAATGAAACAAGAAAAGCCCAGCTAACGCAAAGGGAACGCGCAACAGTGGTGCATGTTTGAAAGCCCAGTAAAACAAAATCAGTCAACAGAGGGTGCCAGACGACCGGCAGATAATTATCTATAGTGTTTTACTTGTACTCACTACATGGCGTAACCTGTCTCACTCTGCCAACGCCGTATCGGCTGGAAATTGAAAATTATCCCTACCCCCTCTCATTTAGCACCTTTGTTCAGGGTGATCCCCTTCGAATTTATGGAAAAGCTTTATGGTTCCTGAACTAGAGTCTTCCAGGCAGCCGACGGTGAAGATTTGGTGATTCCAGCTTGCACCATTTTTGACTGATCCACCCGTATGACGGACGGACGGATGGACAGACAGACAGAATTGTGATGGCTAAGACACTACAGCAGTAGCTGCTGCTGCACGTAAAAACTGACAATGTCAATGTTACTGCACAAATTACAAGCAAAAATGAGCCAAGTTTCTAACACACCGAAAAAATAAGTAGAACAAAATACAATATTCATGTATCAATGTGTTATCAGTGCAAAAATTAACAATAATGCAGATACAATGTGATAAAATACAATAAAATAAAACAAGCATGGCTCATAAAATAAAGTAGTGTAAGAACATTAATTACGAAAAAGCAACTGAACAGAAAAATTCAATCAGTTGGAGTATCAATAAATCAATCACACTGTCAGGTCGCAGTGTGTTGTTTATCACAAGGAACTCTCTGGTCCAGTATTGATTATTCTTCTCGTGCATTTAACAGTGCTGTGTACGCAAAAGTGTATTCTATAATGTAGCAGCTTGTGTTACAATCGAGTTGTAGAGTGTTTGTTTTTTTGCAGATTTATTTTGGTTACTTTAAGTGTTCACAGCCAATGAGTTGTCTGTTTATTGTGCATTACCTGCATAACACTTGTGATTTTATAAAAAAAGAGATCTGTCATTTACTCATGGAACTGTGTTAATTTGTTGTATTTGCTAGGGTGTTTGTTTGATTTATTAAGACTCGCAGTGTTGCAACCCCAAGGTCGTGACAGACACAAAACACTACAGACAATAATACGTAACCAACCAACTAACAGAGGCACTACTATCTTGTGCAAAAGATCAACAGAAATTTAGCAGAACAGAGAAAGATGCATGTAACTAGCAAGCACAATACAGACAGAACAAACACTTGCCGGTCTTTTAGCTTCTTTACGACGTGCAGCCATCTACTGGTGGACGGTAGATGTCATACAAGAGCTAATGCAGTGAATCTCATTATCTCACACAGCTCACCAACTATAAACACAACATAGCACGACAATATTGCACACAGAAAAGTTGACCGTAAAACTGTCTCCATGCTAAAACGTTTAGTGCATTTAAGGTTCAACTGATTTTGATCAAGTATAGTTGAATAGCCTTCATTGGAACAGCTGCTCGTACGAAACAACAGAGAACTCATACAAAATCGCAGAACACCTGAAATTGAACCTAAACTGCTTTAGGCTACAAAAACCCAAAATGCTGGGTTGGGCTTTTTCCAAAAAAACCCAGGTTATTTGCAATCTTGATTTCTGTGTGGATATAGATTGAGGACCTGACTCAGACGGCTCAGCTAAATAAATAATAAATAATAACATAAAAAAATAAAAAATAAGAAATAAACAAACCTTCACGGCAAAGAATATCAAACTAAAAATAAAGGAAACAGAATAAATAAGTAAATACTCAACACAGCAAATATCGCACTTTTTATATCTACAAAATGGCCATGTAGGCAAACAAACTAATATTGCACACATCACCCGATTTACATAGGTCTGAAAATCACTTTTAGGATGTTAATTTAACTAATTGTATTATGCAGTTATTCGACGGTTGCGTAAAAAAGATGGACGACCCGTCGACCACAGACGAAAGTCAAGTCTAAAGTCATTAAGCAAGTCAAGATCAAAATCAAAACTTTGGTTTAAGACTTTAGTTGTCTTAGCGAAACTTGACCTCTCCCATTATAAACGAACTTTAGTTTTGTTAATAATTTTCAATTAAGTAACTCGCACATCACTATTTTCGTTGTGTTGAGCGATATTAGAGAACTTTAATGTAAACAAATATACACAGCAAATAGGATAATTCGTTTAGTTCACTGGAAAGACAAACTCATGTCACTTCAGGCGCCCCCGCCAGGACAGGGTAACCTATCTACAGTAGTTATTTAGACGAAGAGCATGCGTTGCTTTAGGAATGCAGTTGAAAACATAATCTGCCATAATGCTCTTTGCTGATTCTGACTTCGTATCACGATCCATTCGGTATCGTCATGTAATAGATTGAATTATGAATGTTAGAGTATCGTAATGATGTGATGCGATGTTGGCTGTTATTGGCAGAACGGCAGAACCGGAAGTTACTGGAGCAGCTGGAAGAGCAGAAGAAGAGACTTCGAATGCAAACTCAGCAGAATACAGCTGCCGGAACTACGACTGGGTACAGTTACACTAATGCTCAGTGCTACGGTCAGTTCGGCGAACTGAAAAATTGGTGACCAAAAGTACTTTTGTCAGTTCGCCGAACTGAGTCGAAAGAATCAGAATTTACTAAAAGCAGTTCAGCGATCTAAAGTGCAGCTAATTTGGCTACTAAAATCAGTTCAACAGCGCTGCTGTTAATTTCACACAGCCGTGGCAGTACTGCATTAGAGATGGTGAATAGATTCACTAATTCTAAAGTAAAAAAATATTATGAGGACTAGGGAACTTCTTGTTACTCGTTACCAGCGCTGGCTGCTAAGATGAAATCTGTGCAGGTGGAGAGTGACGCTATAGATCTACCATGACATGTACAGAGAGACGTTCTTTCTTTATACAAGATGGACTGAAAAAATGATTTAACTGCCACAATTCTTATTTATATCTTCCTCAAAATACTGACAGGCTAAAAATCTTTCAGTTTCCTCTCAGCTGGACAGTGGCAGAATTGGACCATAATGGCCTGCTCGTTTACTTACAGCATGGACCTAAAATCTGTCTGCACAACTTAGATTTATTTATTTCAGCTTTATTAGGTAGTCAGTTAACTTTCTGCAACATTTTAGTTCCACCAGGCTGTCGATTGCCGACGGGATAAGTCTGGAAGTGTCAGTGGCTGCAGTGTGGTGAGACCAGCTCAGCTCTTGACAGTGATGGAGGCAGGATGTCAGCGGCCAGGCGGCGTTGGGCATTGTCCGTTTTCCCTGAACTGAAAGTAGCAAATTTTAAGTTTCTGCCTTCGACGCTTAGCTATTCTACATTTTTTTGGCGATTATTCAATGTTAACGCAAGAATGTTTTTCCGGTGGTCGCTATAATAACAGTGAGATCGGTTCTTCAAAGTGTTTTTCTGGTACTTGCAGACAGAACTGAACGGTGGTGTAATGATATCTTTTGTAGCACTCGACCAGTAGAGTTCACGGGTGAAATATGAAGCTGGTCTAAATTAGTGTAATTGTACCTACAACTGGGTTACATTTATTTATTCTCTCTAGTTCAAATTGCAGGATTATTTAATTTCCTGTTGTTCTCTTTTATGTCACTGTCACTAGTAGTTAACTTCTTGCTCCCAATTTGACTTTTGATACTTGGAACTGCAATCGAGTTCCCACACCACAGCAGTATGCTTCATGCACTAACTCGCATGCTCACACCATCCATAGCCAATCACCTTGCAGCTTTCGAGTGTCGGAACCTAATTGAATTTCCTAGTGTCAGAAATTGAACCACTTTCTAATTACTACTTTGTATTGTCTTATATGCACGTTTGATATTTGCACATTTATAAGTAATTAAATAAATAGACTAGATTGTCACATTTTTCTCAAGGCTAAGCACTGTCCATGGGCCATGCGTGTGCAACAGTAATGTATGTGCAACATTGCATGGATTCAGGCTAACTTTGCGTTACAAGAATATAGCCACTGATTCATGGAACTTTCGTACACGAGAACTTAGGAACAAAAGTTCCATAGGTGGAACTTTTGTCCTTGGGAACTTTTATCTCTTGGAACTTGCGTTCCCTGACACTGATAATTAGTGAACCCCTTATCCTTGCGTAGTGCTTATAATTAAGCGAAAAAGCTCCAATTTTGTGTCACTCACTGGACGTATATAGCTAGAGTTTCAACAGGATATAATAATAACAAGGAAGCCCAGCTGTTGCTAGAGAAGATGCACTACAGCTTATACAGTTCCTGTTGCAGTACTGACCTTCAAGGTCATCCAAGTTTGATGATTTTTATCTCATCTGAAAGGGCGAGATATGGCTAGTTTTTTTTGCTGCAAAAACGTACATTTTCCTACCCCCATTCAACCCCAAATTTGAAAATGTTTTCTTTGCACTGCATCCCCAAAATTTTGTATGCAGAGAGCATTGACACAGAACTAATTATCCATGCAGTAAGTTTTCCTCTATGACCCAATGCTTATCCACAATACATCCGTTACGAACAGACAGACAGACGAACGGACGGGAAACAGATGATAATGGTACCATCGACGCCTACAGCATAGCTGTAATTTAAAAAGCACATCAAAATTGTGTACAATATAGGCCTAATAATGAATGTTAGGGAACGAAAGTTCCATGCTAATTTTGATGTTGAGAATGAAAGTTCCAGGTGACAAAAATTCCAAGGAATGAAAGTTTCACCTGTGGGACTTTCGTTCCCAGGAACGAAAGTTCTCGGGTACAAAAGTTTCAGTGACTGCTGCTACCAAATGATATATATGAGCTCAGTTTATGAGTTATCGTGTTCACAGAGTACAGTGCTGAATACAACACTGCCTTTTGTTTGCGTAGGCTCTTATAATGACAGTTTTGTAAAGTTGTGCACTCTTGCTGCCATGATTATCAAAAGTTCACTTTTAAGGAAATACTTAAAATTGGAGTAAGGGCTCAGTCATCAATTTCTACTAACTTGAGCAGTATTAAGCAGTGGAGAAAGCAATAAGTCATTGTAGTGCACTGAGCATAATCAATGTTATTACTAATTTTGTGTGATATATTATGTTGTAGACCAACATCTTCACATGCTGTTAATTCATCTTCAGTATCGTCTAACTCGGTTTGTACTTAGAGCTGGTGTATTTAGTTTCATTTTATTGGCTCACTGGTTCGGCTATTTCATGATGCTCCCAGTGGGCCAGCGGAATGTAGTCTGTCTATTAACCTCTTTTCTCCATTTAGCTCTGTCTTGTGCTGCCATCTCTATCTTTCCAGATCACTTTTGTTTTTTAGTTGCCATTTTTTTCTGTGGCTTTGAAGTGTCTGTTGCTGTTATCATTTTTTTGGAATGTCTCTCTAGTCTAAGCTAGTTTTATTTCTCATTATTTTTTTCAGCACAGACTTTTGTTATTGTTCTCTATAACTCTTTGTTTGTTTTTTGTCTCTTTAGTGTGACTAGATAATTTTATCTACAATTAACCTGACACTGTTCATAGATTGAATGTAGTGGTGTAGTGGTATTTGATGTTTTTTCTTTTTATGGTGACTGGCCTGAATCCAAGACCATGTCAGACCCAGCTTCAATTAGAAGTTTTACGGTATAGACCTTGGTCCGTAAAAAAAACGTGCCACTTTTATTTTGTTGAATAGCTTCGTGAAACATTTGCCGATTTTAATAATTTTTGGCTTGTGACATCAGGAAGAAACTTGACACAAATGACCGTAGTTTTGGCCACCTCGCTGTAATACTGTTGCTACAGTACCTTGCGAAATGCAGAAGTCGTAGTTTGGCCGTTCGCAACAATGAATTAATACATGGAGTGCAATAACAATAGCAGCACATTTCTTATGGACCACATTGTATAAGTATGTGGAATAACTGTGAGTTGTGTATTTGCAGGGTTCTGGGGCTGAGTCACAACACATGAATCCCGCTCAGAGGGCAGCTTTGCAGGTTGATAACATAATATTTAGTTGCAAACACGTAGCCAAACTTTTCCAAAGCCATTTTTAGTTCACCATAGTCCACGAAGCCTTATAATGTACCCTCTTGACTAATTCTGAGCAGTTTTGTATTTTTGTAGTAGCTGTTGTTGAAAAGGTGACTTTGTCACAAATTGACGAAGACCAGTTTAAAGTCTATAATGACATTTAGATCTAATCATAAGCTGCGTTTTCGATGCTTAACATGTTCTTGTTTGTTCATAGATAAGTATATTAAAAATACACTAACTAGATACTCTATGCTGAAGCACGAAAAACAAATTTGCTGGTATATTGCCTCAATACAATGAAACAAAACTCTTTCAAATTTTTTGTCTGCAGTGGCATCAGCAAAAATTAAAACTATTAGCTAAAAGTATTACAGGTTCGTTGCACCAAGCATACTTGAATTTGAGTATATGCTTAACCACCGAGGTCCGCGATCGTGCAACAGGGAAGGTGCTAGAGGGGGCTGACAGAGAAACAGACAAACAGACAGACTTTCCGCGCATTATAGTAAGATTTATCTATGGTGCACTGAACTTGTTAGGCCATCCAGAACGCAGGTATAGTTTCTATCATGTCTACTGACATAACATAGAAACAGATTTGTTAAGTGTTGTCCAAGGATACAGATGCAGTCAGTTTTGCACTAGGGACACCAAGGTTTAAGGACAGCAGTTAGTGTTATGTTTTTTATGAGGAGTCTTGTTGTCTGGTTTACTGGCTTTTGTATTCTCTCTCTGTAATTGTTGTTTTTGAGTGAATAAGTTACTGATTGATTGGTTGGTTGGCTAATTGAGAACTGCATTCCCACTTTCTGTTTGCATACGTTTTTTCAAGAGGCAGCTCCAGTAAAATGAACAGCCACTTTATTGTTAAACAGCGTTTTTTACAAATGTTAGGTAATATAAATGAACTCAATTGATGATTTAATCCCGACTCCGAAATGACCTATACTGTGTTATGTGGGACGTTAAATTCTGCTCACTCACTCACTCAATCACTGTTGATTTTATAGTAAACTGATGCCTTTGATATGCTGATGACGCATGGCACAGTAAAATACATGTATGTTATGATTTAAGAAGTTATATAAATTTTTCAGTACACAACTTTTAATTTGATATTTGTTAATGTTTTGTTCTGAAAAAGGCACCAGCGGTTGCCAAAACATCGACAGATATCAAATTGAAGGCTGTGTATTCAAGAATTTATGTACTTATTAAGTCACAGTTTCAACCTGTGAGTCTATTCAAAGATATGCTTTGAGTTATTTGTTGATTGTTTGATTAACTGCTTTTATGTTAATTATTATGTTGTTGTTTGTGTTTGCTAGCATGCACATGCTAATTCCGTCGGTTACTTTATCACTCAAGACTCGGCTTTTGGAAATCTCATTCTTCCAGTTTTGCCACGGTTTGACTCATAGAGGACCATCTTGTCAACACGAAATATGTTTTTTGTCAGTGACTGATATAACGTTATGCCCAGTTCCCACCTGCAACACTGATGCAACGCAGATGTTAATTGAATCGATGATGCGACCCAATTATGGTGTCATCGTATTGTTTAGCAGTACTCGCTTAACGGGTAGAATTGAAAACTGGGTCACGACAGTTTTTGCACCCGCTTACACTGGATAAATTCTAAACTTGTTCAGTTTCCAAATTTTCGACCGAAATCCGTTGACAGTTGTCGGATATTCGGTTTACACCTGCAACGTTGATGTGACTCAGCTGATGTGTCTTAGGTGTCATTCCTGTGTTGAACACTTTAATGTATGAGGTTATATTATGTGTGCTGTTTCTGATTGGAAATTTTGCCGTATGCCACGCTGTCTATTGCCATAACTGACTGACCGGATGTCATAATTGTACAAAAATTTGTGCTATGATTTATTTGTTTTGCGTTGCTACATATGCATACAGTCGACTGCATTTCACATTTTTTATTGCAACTAGTGTAACTAGATTTTTTGTCACTCAGCCAAATAAAAGTAGCATATTTCAACAACTCCGTTCGAAAGCCTTTTCTTACGTGACAGATTGCTTCATTCACTTCATTAGCAAGAGTCTCCTTAAACTCACAATTATGATGAAAAATGGTCAATATAACCCTTGTCAGTAGTGTCAAAAAATGTTGTACTTATTGGAAAAATATTATCCAAAAATACAAAATTTGGGGGTGAGAATCCCAAGTTTAGGAGGGGCGCAAAATTGAAATTCTGAGGACTGACGGTCTCATCTGTCGGAAATTTGAAACTGTCTGTTTGAAAATCTCTCCGTTTTTTCCCACAGTGCCCCTGACCGCAGCTTGTGTTATTTGGCATTTTATGCAATAAATGAGCAGCTGACTAGTGACTATATATACTGCAGTCACATCTTTTCAGTTTCCATGGTCAGCTTTGGTATGTTTCAATTGTGTTTGTTTTCTTGTTATGGACACAAAGTGAACCGATAGTGATGTGATGCAATATGTCGCCTTAATATGAAATGTTTTGAGGGAGAGCAAATAACAAAAGGCCGTAAGGTTTACTCCGAGTGCGTATAATGTGTGAAAATGGGTTTATCTCTGACTGTGTTAACATACTACACTACATTGTTTATTCAACTGATTTGCATGTGTATTCATGTGCGTGGTTTTTCTTGATAAGTTATTAGTTATTAGGTTAATGGTTGGTAAAGTTTTAAAAATGTTATTATTCACACTTTTTTGAACATTAACGAGTTATTCACTGTGAGTTTTCATTAAAAATTACAGTGGTTATTGTGCCAGAAAATGCATGTTTTTATCAACTTTAGAAGATACACTGTAGCTGTTACAAATGCATTGACACAAGAGTACATTAGAGTCTCTATTAGCATTTCTTGGGCCTAAATGTTTGTTTTTTTCCTATCACATTATCCGTAGGAAGTGATTATGACGTATCAAAATTGTCGTTGTGTCTGCATTTTATTATATTTTCAGTGACATGACTAGTCAATAGTTCAAAGATTAACATTTTACATGAATTGTCTTTCTGCAGACTGCAGCCTTAATTATTATGTGAATTACCAGTAAGTAAATTTTGCAGTTAGTTCACTGGCTGCTGTTGAATTAATTTCCAGTCCACTTTCGTCTTTCTCTTAAGCTGTCTTTTTTTCTTACTCAGTTTGTTGCTTTTATTCTTACTATTTGACCATTTACATTTTAGTCTCTCCTGTTGTTTCATTCCGGGCCGAAGGTAGCACGCTCATTACAAAAATCCAGCTCTTTTCTGACCGCTAATTGTATCTGAGTTTTTTTTTCAAAAAGATACTACATTTTTTTATCAAACGTTTATAAATGTTTTCCCACAAAATTTGAAATAATAGCGTTTGGGTTGTCTGGTGCAACTGTTCTTCAGGATAGTTTTCTTGCTTATTTTTCAAAGTCTTATGGCTCTCGTTCTGTCAGTTTTTTTGCGAATTTTTTTAGAACGTTGTTCTTTAGAGTCGGTGACTTTGCTCAAGTGTGAGAGGACATGAAACAATATGCATGACAACAATCTATAGGTGACACACAGAAATTGTTAACAGATAACAGTGTCTATGACCACTAACGGATCCAGAGGGGGTCAAAAAACTTCAACAGTTTACATAGGTAAGGGCGATATGAGTCAAAACTCGAAATTAGCAAAAATGGTTTTGGGACGATATTATCGCGTGTTGAATTCCAGACTGACCCTTACAAGACTAGCTATTCTAAATACTTGAAAAATATTGCTGTAGGCCTATATCCTAAACAAAATTTTGTTGTAGATACTTTTACTTGGTGCCAAGCTAAGCTAAGTGAAAGCCGTTTTTACATTGTAAACTGTGAAAGCCGCTTGCGAGAATGCGTCGGCCTATATTCGTTATGAAATTTTTTACTCGATGTAATTTAATGCACAGTGAATTTTATTTATTTGATTTAATGACAAAGGGCCGCAGCCACAATAAAATAACAGTATACATCAATGAATGTCACTGATAACACAATACAGCAGTAGGTGTACTAGAAAAAACTAGAAATTTGGGGCAAAGCCCAACGTGAGTCCGCCCGGCGCCCTAAGTCCGATTGCGGGAAATTAGAGGGGGGGTAAAGAGGGGACGGGGGGAATTTCCCCGGCATCAAAGTCACGTGGCCCGAACTCAAATGCATTGGCATACGCCGAACGCGCTTCGTCGACTTAGGGTAGGTCAACATTAGCTCTTATAACTTGGTTCGTAGTGGACGGAATTTCACAAATTTTTTTTGTTCAACGCAGAAAGGATCGCTCTCGTCAACGCCGTTTAGATTATGTCGTTGTCTTCATCAATTCCAGAGATATTTGCGCTCAAACTCGAAAGTTGTCGTAAATCGCACCGATTTTTGAACGTTTTTTGCCCTCCCAAATTTTAAGGGGAGCGGTGCCCCCAAAATTTGTGCTTGCGTTAAC
>Ga0056128_1007699_pt1 | contig 13596 bp, 8 predicted proteins | sample WorMetLIZISLAND2_FD_71113 | JGI IMG/M metagenome (GOLD analysis project Ga0056128, IMG submission 71113) | Marine gutless worms symbiont microbial communities from Max Planck institute for Marine Microbiology, Germany - Olavius geniculatus... ... | reverse complement strand
AGGATATATACTGCTGCTTACAGTTACACCACATAGGCTATTATGGAAAACCCACTATCTGACTATCTGGTTGTAGGTGCTGAATCGTTTAATCCGAATAACCGATTCATAGTTTTACTGTCGCCGTTGCTGTCGCTTCAACACAGCGATTATTCGACTCGGTCAGGGGATGTCGCCGTGCTCTGGAGGCCTAACGTGGCAGACCAACTACGCTCTGCTATAGTCTTGTGATCGTTAGTAAATAGTAAATAAATGGTGATGTGCCTATATCGATTATTTAGTTCATGCTGCTGAAGCCTGAAAGGCTGCAACTGGCAGCGTCTAAACTCTCAACTTCTAAAGTCAAATCAGTGACATCAACGTTTTACGATACGATATTTGTGAACCGCGATGTGCATTACTGCATTTTGCATTTTGCCATCTTGGCCGCCATTTTCGGTTTCGGTTCGGTTAATAGAAAACCGGTTAACCGAAATTTTTTCGGTTAACCGGTTAACCGAGAACATCCCTATTACAAAAATACTACTAATGTCTGCGAAAACACAAAAACAAAACAGTAATGGGCACCGGCCAAAGACACCGCACATGAAGGAAGCAGCATTTGCTGCGGCTTGGTTATTCAGTCGCTGTTTTTGAAAGTTTTATAGTTACACCTGTGTGGTATCATTTCATTGTTTGGCAGCAGCAGCAGCAGCAGCCGGCTGTCCAGACTTTTAACAGTCTTCACGTCTCGTCAGTATGACAAAGTCAGCGTCGCTGTCGCCAAGGGAACGACAGCCGTATCTATAGACCGCAAGACATCGAACTCTGCGTGACAGTATATGAGGACGTGGTCTGCATAGATATGGCGGACCGTCTGTCATTCGCATACCTATAGCAAGAGGTCCGACTCCGGCATTATTTAATATTTACAACCGCCGGCGACGACGATCGACGATCGTCAGCAGTGGAATGAGTTGAGGCATGCAGCAATCAACGGTGCGCGCCGTCTGTGTGTATACAATGTGCTGGCTGGCAATATTGCCGTGATAAACGTGACTCTGTAACTATGCAGATGAGACCACTCCCTCATCTCTCGCACGCTCTGCATGAGTAGTCAACCGTTATACATAGATAGACTGAACGAGTCTCACAGCTACGGTCGCCGTATCTATTTCTGTGTACCACGTCAAGATTGACTTATTTTACGATCAGCATGTCATGAATAAGTTTGCAGGAAATACGCAGGTGAATTCTGTCGTCTCTGACAGCTTAACGCAGTTTATTTTCTAGACTTTGCAAAACTTAAAATTCTAACGTAAAGAGAAACAATTGCGTTTGATCTTAAACGGCAACAGAAAAAAACGGGACTCGAAAAAGAGACACAGAAATTAGAAATAGAAGTAGGAGAAATTCTTACCTTCAAAGTCGCGCGAGAAAATTGCTGTGAAATTTTCGGACTACAATGAGTATCCCCACAACTTGGCTTGTCCTGGAGAAATCAATCAATAAATGTTTTGTGTGATGATCAATTACCAACTTCGATGACTGCCGCAGCAACGCCCCCGGCCTCGACTAGCTAGGATGGTGACCCTGTAAACTAGAATTTGATAGTCACGAAACGCCAACTGCAATCCTTGCCTTGGCATTTACAGCCGCTCGGCAGTCCAACAGTTCCGACGCCGAGCTCTATACGATCTTCCAGCAGACAAAGCCGCCAGATGCAATAAACCACAGGTCTGCTCGGACCATAACGGCACAGAAGCGAAGTACCGACTTGCATTGTGCACTGTTACAGAGTTGCGGGTTACAGCAGAGGTCAGACAGTCAGAGTGACGTAGTAGCTATAGGTCCTATGTACAGCGTCTATGGCTAATAGTGCGCGACGCTGACTGACAGTCAATAGACGAGACCCCTGGTTGTTCGACCGACCTACACATCGATCACGTGCCCTGTCCACCCGGACTGTGCGGTCCCGTGTCGTCTGATTTCGTGAAAATACAGCACCGTTCGCCGATATCAGCTCTCGGTGGTCTCTCGCATCGCGTCCGACCGACCGTCCTTCAGTTACACGCAGTCGAGACGCCCAGAGAACATGGGGCGGAGGAGACGAACATCGGCTGACATCCGTAGGGAGCGGACCAGAACCTAAAAGACCGACGTTTGCATGCCAAATGAAAGTCGTCGTCCGATGCACGCTGTCTGTTTTCAGAGTCGTCAGATTTTCGGTCCAAGTCATCAGACATAATATCCCGTTCAATCAATCAATCACCAGAGTTGCCTTAGTAGCAGAGCTACGTCAAGCAGAGCACAGTCAATAACAAGTAGTTTGAGCAAAGCTCACGTGACGCGCGATAGCAGCAGTCCTGCCACTTTGGCAATCAGTGTAGGCCTACAGCAATAAGATATTAATGCATCTTGAAAGAGTACTTAAATCTGAGGCCTACGAATGTATCAAGTTTCCCGTCACTACCTTTTGTACAACATCCAACTACGCCGCTCGTACGGAGAGTCAGAGTTGAAGATTTGCCGAGTTGACGGTCCAGAGATCAAACAGAGTTCTGCTCACTTGCAATATCGGTCGTGTGCGATGTAATTATTTCCTCACAAACATGTCTGTCCAACACTTAATGCGTTCATCAATATGCATGGTGTGAAAGGCTGGCAGATGTCCGTAAGTTACGTTACGTAGCTGCGTAATGTAGGCTGCACTGTGAGAGCTAGGTCCGCCTGTGATCAACGATGGCAGTCTTATTGCGTTGGACTCCCGAGACTGGCCGGTCGTTACAGCAAAACTGCCGCTCACCGCCTAGCTGCTGACGATAAACTGAACCGACTAGCGTTAGTATGCTTCTTGAAACCGTCTTCTGTGTAACTACGGATTTACGGCCGCTCCGCTTCCTGCGTCGAAGTCTCCGGTTCACTATGTCTCCAGCAAGCTTTCGCTCCACCCGTGCTGTAAACGTAAATAATTTCCAGCTCACATGCACTCGGACATCGATTAGTACACAGCACTAACGAGAACGTTATCGTTATCGTTGACGAAAACGAAAATAATAAGCATAAAGTCGATTTTTAACTTTTTGCATAATTTTGTCTTTATGCTTGTGTATAAGACTAACTGGCAATATACTTATGGTAGCTTAAACTGCTTTTTCCGGTATCTCTGCGTTATGTCAGCGACATAAAGTAGTTTGCGCTGTATCATTTCAACCGTTTATGGTTGCATTTCAAATAAATATTCTTTTATCTGTATCTATTTATTAGATCAACGTTGACGATAAATAGTAATACAGTACGAATATTAAATCGCACGATTTGACCACCAAACGTTCACCATGTAATCTGCATAAAAGCAATAACAAAAGTTTGACTTTACAATAGAGTCCATACTACAATCAAAAATTCTCTCATTTTGCGTAGATTATATTTCATTGTCACCGACCACTTTTAATCTAACGTATTTAAAGCACACAAAATAAAAACCAAAAATAACACAGTATAGGCACTTGTAGGTTTTCTTTAAACTTGAAAGGTACGATACAGTATTAAATAATACACAGAAGAAACACTCAAATAGAGCTTGGCAATAAAAAGTACGGAATCTGTCACGAAGAAAGACAAAACAGCGGAACACGTTAAACGTAGATGACACGCGCTGCAGAGATGATGATGTAGTGCTGCGTACCCTAATGACAAATGACTGGCGCCCAAACATGCGCCAGCATCAGGCACAATACGTTCATCATTTCACTTTCCCACACGCTGTGACATATGGATTTCCGCGCAGCTGGCCTACATAATGTTCTCGGACGAGTTTCTGTTGCCTGCTGGTAATCGTTTATTTGCGTGAAATCATTCATTAAAAGTCCTAAATGTTGAAAAAGAGCAATGGAATTTGTCCAACGTGCGTGAGCCGTCGTGACTGACACGCACTTAATGTTAGAGCGCACGGGAGCGAGTACCAAACGATCAACGTTTTGTGAAAAGGCAATAATAAAGAGATTTCAGTGATAATTTTTTCGTCGGCTGTCGTTAAATTCTTAAACAAATGATGAGTCGTTATAACTTGCATAGAACTGATATCCGTATACAACCCAGTGCGCAATACATGTACGTGATGTCCTGTAAATGCAGATAACTGCATGGCAAATTGAGTGGCCGATATATATGGACGGACGGCGAAACGCCTCCGCCAACGCAACGCTTCGCTAAACACTCATTTTCTCTCCGACGAACGTCGATTAAGCCCATCAGCTTTCTTTCTTTCTTAATTATTTATTGGCCAATTTTCCGTTCGATTCCATGCAACATAGCGAGCCTCAGCGCCACACAGAGGCTTGGAGTGGCCAAGCATTCACAGTTCATTCTGTGAGCCTGTCTTTATATTCTACACTGATCTAACAAAATTCGCGTCGGCTAATTTACAGATAAAATCATGGCTGGATTGGCTGAAAAAATTTCTAGCTACCACATGCATGGCAAATAAACTCGTGTACAATTCGTCTTTAAGCGATTACAGCTTAATGTTGATGTTGCATGTCAAAGGCGATTACTGGGATGCACGGCGTCAACGTTTAATTGCGTACAAATAGCAAACCTGTCGCGATCATCGGCAGCCAAAAAACTTGCACATCGTATTAAATATTTAATATGCAAGTTCTTTGTCGGCTGCAGTCTAGCAAAAACGATGCAACTAAAACTGGAACCTGAAACCTGTGGCAAACCCCCACCCCGCCCATAACCAACTGTTTACAGCATACGTCGACTGGGTCAAGAAGTCTTAGCATGCTAGAATATAGAACTTCGTGCCTTGGCTCTCAAATCTTTGACGACGCTCGATTATGTCCGGCCGTATATTAGGCCTGGTTGGCAATTCGTTTATTCACAAGTTAGAATTTTTAGAGTAGCCAATAGTAATGAAAACTGTTGTATCCATTATTAACGGGCATTAAATCTAAGGCGTTAGCTAATGCCCAGATAAGACCCGATCGATTTTAAACACAAGCTACATTATTCTTGTAACATGAGGTATATCTCATATTACGAGAGTAATCTAACGAGTGTTTAAAATTTCACAAAATAAAACGGTACGTTGGAAATGAAAAAAGTGATTTCAGTCAGCGAAAATGCCGCATTAGCGAAAAAGTTTTGCAAGACGAAACGCTAGTTTATCAGAACGCATAATGATCCAGCGACTTTTTCTCGGTTTTTTGCATTCCTTCGTCCAGTTTTCCGTGACGACTTTGTTGCTAATTTTCAGTTTCGACAATCAGTGGTTGTCTCGTAACGCGAGTGTACGAATTTCCGTGCGTTGAAAGAAGAACATGCTTCGCCGCCGGCGAATGGCCATTAGCGAATTTCACTGCAGACGTCGCTTGCTAGCATGGTTGCGAGTTCGCATAGCAGCCGTCTTCGTCGCCGTAAATTAGGTTGATTACAGACCCGATGCTAATACACGAGCTAATTTCATATATATGCGGACGTCCGTGCACTTGTCCTTTTGTCTGTGAAACGCAATGGTAAAACTGAAATGTCTTGGAACTGTACATTATGGTATTTAAGCCTAAAATACCTAAAATAGAGGAGAATTAGCCAGTGGTTAGCTTCGCTGAAGAACGCGAGTTCAGATCGCAAGATGGATAGTAACAGAATTAACTGCAAATATTTAGAATGCATATTTAAGCTTTTCAGGCTTATGCCTATATGTTTCCATTGTTATAAACTTATGCGTGTTCGCGCGTTATTTGAGTTGATATTAATTGAATAACGGATTTTTTTCCGGCAAACGTTGCGTGTGTGTGCAACCTATAGGCCAAACAAACTAACAAACCACGCTAAAACAAAACTTTGCAGGCTACGTACGTGCAAATCTCACATATCACAGCTGATTCTTTTTGTATAAACCGTATTCTGGATTCACGTTCACAATGGTAACAAAGCATGTTATTTTATACTGCAGTACGGCAGTATAAAGCCTATGAGGTTTAAAGTCTCCCTATCTTCCTAATCACCAAGATGTCTCCGACGAGAAATCAGAGAAAAGCAACAGCGTTATCCTGTCACCGTCGACTGTCTGTAATTTACGGCTACTCGTAGCAGCATAGACTTGGCGCGCTGCAATTCTATAAATCGCAAATTCAGTCGCGACGGACAGGCTCGGGGAGTGCAAGGGACCGCAACGCGTGGCTGAACACTCATTTTCTTGTGCAGAGTATTAGCACTATATCATTCGCATCATCTGCATGCTAATTACACAACAACTACTTTTAGCAACTCCGACAAAACCGGAACGCGCCGGTAGCTTTTAGCTACTTATCGTCATCATTATCAACAAACAAACTGCAGGACAGCGTAACAAGTGCTAAATCTGGGACCTAAACAAGACTGCTAATCTTAGCAAAACAGACCTTCGAAAGCGAAGACTTCGTTCCACCGCGGGTTGAGGTTGCGTCGTTTGATGTTGGTCAGGAGCTTGTGCTTTTTGTCCGGTAGCTTGTGCTTTTTGTCCGGTAGCAGCATCACCTTGACGTACGGGTCGGACCGACCGGTGATGTCCTTGGCGGCCAGGTCGACGGCGCGGATGATTTTGAGTGTGAGCGTCGACTGTTCAAAGTCGTAGCCGAGGGTGAACTGGATTCGGCCGAGCTTCTCGACGGTCTCGTCTGCCGCGGTCTCGTCGTCGTCGAGTCCAGCTGTGTTGATGTCACCGGTCTGACCACTGTCATTACCACCGGACGTCGAAGTCTGGCGACAGTTGAATGACGCCGTGCCGTTGTCACTGTCGCTGTCCGTCACCACCGCATTTCCCGCCGCACCGTCGGCACTCTAATAGCGATACGACGCACACAGCAATAGAACCAACGCATCCAACACTGCAACTGTAAACACTCAGCCTAATGAAAACAGTACAGAATGCTTTTACGGCGTAACCAGAAAATGTGAATCGAAGGTCTCTCCGCCATTCCCCTTCCCTCTCCTCCCCTTCCTTTTTTCTCTCCTTCCATGATCCATCCTCTCATACCTTTCCTTTTATCTTTTCTTTCCACTTTTTTGACGCGCTAAAAGCTATGCTGTACGGCGTCTTTGGCATCGCTGTCGTCTGTCTGTCTATCGCGCGTCTTCCCTTCGATAGCAGAATTTTCGTGTTTTCCTTCCCCTCAAATTCTGTGCTGGCTGACTATGAATTATGGCCATGATCACCCTGTTTTGCTGTTTAGAACACAGCCAGTTTGATTCCCGTTCGCTTAGGCGCAGCCAACTATTATCAATAGTCAATTTAATTACATTTTCGTATATACGAGAGAACGCTGTGCCGACACATGACTGACGTGACACGAGGCCGTTGGACGAGCGACGACGTTACGCGTCAAACGATGATGCATTTACACCGCGCGATGACAGCTAATTATCTTATAGCAAGTAGCCTGGCGAAGATAACGGAATGACAGTGGAATGGATCCACAATAGAGTTATGTCTGCTCGATGTATAAACGCATTTTTCTCTGCGATAGTGTGTTTCGGTCTGCGACAGTTCGCTAAGGGGTCCAATCATCTCACGTCCGCCTGTGGCTATGTGTGATGCTATTAGTTGCTTACGTAGGTCTACGCTTCATCCTGCTCAGCATCGCTTAATAGCTTATCTCTGCTACTTCTACAGCATGCTTGTTTATAGGGTCCCACGGCACCCGCAGTTGCGAAGCCCTTATAACACCCAAAAAACACAAAAGTTCAAAAACGACCAAAAGTATCAGGCGATTAAGACTTGCAAGCCACTTGCAATGCGGACAAGGAGCAGACGGCAGACAGACGCAGAGACACAGCCACAGACACGCTGCCTAAATTTAAGAGTCGCTTATAGCTTGCAGCTCGCGAGCCAACAATGAGATGGCAAGAGCCGAAAGTAAAATCTTGCGGAAAATGGTTCAAGATGACTAAACACGGCAATGAGTGTGGATAGATGGACTTGTAGCGTGCCAGCATCTACGACAGCGCTGAGACCAACAGCTTCGGGGAATTTAGTCCGGTGCGCCCTAGGGTCCCCTCAAAAAGCTGCAACGGGCACCTAGGCTTAATTGATGTACTTCAAATGTGGCAGGATCTTACGTTGCCGTTTGAGGCAACAGAGCAGAAAGCTTCCTGGAAATCTTGATTATCAAAATTAGCAGCAACATTTGTTTACATATTATTATGCCAGGGGCAGCAAAAGAGATACGTGTAAAATTGCAGAGTTGAGTTGAAAACAAAAGTTGCAACAAAAAATATGTCACATACTTAAACTAGAATATTTGAACACTAAAAGGCAAAATGGATACAGTTATTATAAACTAAATAATGCAAATGCGAATACGATAGTGTACGGCAAACCAAATTTCATATATAACACACATAAAAATGAAAAGCAGCAAAGATTATTTAAGACTACGTAGCCCTACCTGTAGACTGTATGGGTACGCCAATAAACTAACCCAACAAACATTCCTTAACTGTTTGTACGTACAATGCGCAGTCGCATCCAAAAGACCATAACGACATGTCATATTCTGAGGAATAAGATGTGATCACATTTTGGTGGCACCCGAATTTACTTCATGAGTTAATAATATGTGACAAACACATTTTGTACAGTAATGCTTGTCGTCGAAAATAATACTGATTTGTTCTGCTCGTCATGCTCAAATGAAAGTAACTTCTCCTTTTCGACTCTTTGGTTTCTGCTGACTATCACGATTCGTTGCAATTTGTCGATAATGCCGACACGCTCAAGCAGAAGACAGAGTAGAGTCATTTATCTGTCATTTAGCGTTTGGTGTGGTAGTAATATTTGATGCCCACTACATTGTACAAACGTTCATCAATAGAACCTAATTTTAGCACAGTAGGCCTATGTCTGTTTTAAATTATTTTATCCGACGAATGCAAGGACTGGCCATTTTTAAAACCAAATTCATTCCAGTCAGCAAGATTTCGTTATTCGTTATTTCCATGCCAGCTGTGGGATCTATTCTTAGACTATTTAGAAAAACAGCTTGTACTTATTGTCGGAATTCGTTTCCATCGTGTCATAGACTATAAAAGTCGACTATTGACTGTGGCGTCCAGCATTTCTAAGGGGAATTCTCCACTTCGGGACAAGCTGCTGGCTAGACACAAAAGCTCCAGTGACCATAAGATGCTCAGCTGTCGGTGGCACAGAAGCTGATTACATGCGTCACTTGACAACAATAGCCTGTGAAATTAGATGGCCGCGCAAGTCGGTTTGACAAAAAACACCGCGACTATTCTTTTTGGCTAAACACGTACAATATTTCTTTTTTAAGAGAACAAAATTAACTGTCCAGGGTATGCACAGATGCTAACTGTTTGTCAAATCAAATGGATGATTAGCAAATTGCTATTTTAGTCCGATTGCATTAAGTTATAAAGCTAATCACTGTTTTACAAAGCACGAGCGCAGTCAATGCTTGGCGATACAACACTACGATGAAAATGCTTCTCTTTATCTGTCATTCAGCGTTAGCCGCACATAGAAACCGCTTATAAAACGTGATCGGCTTAGCACTACAATACCCGTGCTTGCTCTTTTGAGGTCGGCAATTGGCACGCGCATTTTGAAATTAATCGTAGCATTCATCCGACGCAACGGCTGCTTTAACGCATGCGTTTTGGCTTTCGTTGCATACGTTGCGTGCGCTGTGTTAGATGGAAGCCCCGCTTTAATGGTTGGGTAAACAATCTGCTAATCTGGGTGATAAGAAAGCTGGAAATGCTAAAGTCCACAGCTCTAGATGAGTTTATGGAAACTGATTATTTTTTATATTAAATAGCATCAGGCGTAGCGTTTATAGGCAATGTGTTGCGGCACAGAAACGACAAATAATGCAAACGTGGTTTGTTTGACATCATATTACTCAGCTGCAAGTAGTCGACTACATAAGCCTACGATAAGATGCAGTTATATCATAGAAAAGAAAATTCAACATCCGCTTTAAAATGCAGAAGAAACAGCTTAGTCTAATGCAAAATTAACCACAAAGAACGAAAAATCAGATGATGAGCTCAAATTAATCCGACAGGCAGTCCAATGATCGGTGAACGAAGTATGCAGAAGGGTGTAGGCCTAGTCAGTAATACTGACGGTTGGACTAAGCTCTAAATTGCATTACATGTAGGCCTACATAAATGTTGGATGATTCGGGATGATTCCACGGGGAACGGAGCGACAGGAATAGCTTTTGTTGGCCCATACAGCTACTGTTTGCTGCTGTTTAGGCCTAATTCTCCCACGCAGAGCGCACACGAGGCTACGGTATGCTTGGTTCATTTAGTATCTAGACTCTCGCAGACTGCGTTAATTATTCAGCAGGACTGAATTACTAATACTACACGCATGAGAAGCCAACGGGCCGATGGTATCGCGTTGCGTTGCAAGCGTTTATCTGTGGAAGCCGGGAAACAGGCGACTGGTGGACGGACTGTCCCGTCCGTCGCCGGTCCGCCGGTCGATCTCCGTGCATCGCCACTAGCAGTACATCAGTCTGGCCGCTGGCCGGGCAATAATTCCACTCCCACTGATCACAACCACTCTTTCCAATCACACGACCGTCCGGTTATAAAACAAGCACGGCGCTCGCTGCGGCCATCCGTCCATGCAGTTGCTGAGGGTCGTATAGGCCCGACAGTAAACTAGGCCCAACGATAGTTAGTCCTATAGTTTGTAGTCTGCGTAGTTGGAGTCACCCAACGTAGTAGCGAAACTAATACCCCTTTTTACACGAAACTTAGAGCACACGTCGTGCATGTGTATATTGAATACGTGTGCTTGATGTGTGCTTCCTCGTGTAAACGGGGTATAAGATTAGGTGCGAGAGGCGACACGTAACAGAAAATAATATGACCATCTAGTCGTTCACTATAAACATCTACGCCATAAATGTGTCATTTCACTGTTACTCATGACCTGGTAAATGTTCATATCAGTTTTGGCCATTCTCATTACGCGCTTTTTGAAGTTAGAAATCCGTACGTGACGAACAGACAAACGGGTGACATACAGATATTCGAGATGCATAGCGCTGCTGTAGATGGGGTTTGAAATGAAAGGATCCGCATATCAGCAGATCGGATTACGAGAAATTATTATCCATGGAGCATGGAAAACATATCAAGCTGATAGCAGACAAATTTTACCACTTCGCTTAGGCTACTGTGTTCATGTGATCGTTGAGTTTGTTTGGTCGACAGCATTAAACACTGTCAGAAATGGTAGGTCTACAACGGGGACGTTATGTTGTGCGCGGAAGTAAATCACAGTGTTTTTAATGTCATCCGGCTTTCTCACAACTGATGTTAAAACATTTCACTCAGTATTAAAAAAACATTTCGTTAGAAGCAGCAAAACAAGGACAACAAAAACAAACCTAAACAAAAAAAGATTAATAAAACATTATTATTGTAAAGTTGACAATCCTTTAATTTCTCCGTATATCTAGGCATTATCTTGACTTCTTCTTTAAAACTTTCGAAAAAATAAACACCCTTTTTTCCGCAACAACCCTGGTAGTAGAACTTACCGTCCATAAGACGCTGATCTTGCCGAACCCGCAACATCCGAGTATACAGACGGGTTCGGGGTGTTTGTTGGGAACGGTGTGAACTCGGTGAACGGTTGTCGGCGTAGCTTGTTGCGAGTACTGCTGCTGGGCCGTGCTTACCTGTTTGCCCTGCGCCAGCCGGCCAGGTCCTCCGAACAGCGCCTTTCGTTCGGGCACCTGCTGTCCCAGAATTCCGTTCATCGTCGAGCAGCGCGAGAAACCTGACGCGACATCTGATGAGTTGACTGTCCAGTGTCCACTGTCCAGCCGCCGGTGATGTCTGGCGCGCACGGTTGCTGCTGCTGCTGCGTCCGCTGCAACGAACGCTGCAAGCTTAACGCCTATAGGCTTCTAATCTATAGGCGTGCTCATGCACTAAACCCAGCAACTTACCAAGATTAGTCTGCGTTCAGACGTGAACGTAACAAAATAAATGACGGAAGGTAATTGGCCCAAGGCCACATGGTCGAAATTAATGCGAAAGAATAAATAGTCGGCGCAGTTCAAAACGCCGCTAAAGACACATTGTTTGATTAAAGCTGATGCGCCTATAGTAACTTTTGTTTTTAGGCAACGCATAAAAATTGACTTTATTCTTATTACTATTATTATTTAACGTTTTTATCTTTTAACATTGTTTAGATTACTGCATGGTTAGGTTTATGCATTATCACATCAATTGACAGAAACCTGCCGTTTGAGAGTCGATTAACAATAGTCATAGACGTTTAGATTGCAACAGGACAACAGCCATAAAAGGCTAATATTATGCGCTGCAGCGCTGTACTACTACTATGTCGTCAAGTTTATTGATTTCGGCGATATCCTTTAGTATCAGAAAGTTTAAATTAGGTGGATATTTTTTTATTGTTCCCCGTACAAAGGACGGTAATGTTCGTCGAACGTATTTGCAGCGAGTAACGAACAAAACCAGTTTGAGTTTTAAAAAAATCAAATAAGTAAGAAAAACCGAACAATAAATCCACACACACGCAAATGCCCAGTAGGCTGAAAACTAAGACAAAAAATTGAGATAATGCTCACGAGACGCACGAAAGCCTATAGCAGTTCCTGTTCGCAAACTGTCAGTCTATATCCAGCCATTTCGTCGCGACTTTTACGGGGGTATAGCTCTTTGATGCCCTCGTGCGCAGATTTTCTTGAACCTAGAAAGTCGAGACTTGGAGCACCGAAATCTACGTTCAATGATGAAAATTTCATACGCAGCTTGTCTATGTCCATCTCAATTGGTTTCGGCGCAATTCGCTCTTGAAATGTGTCTCGCAGCCCGAAATCGTTAAAAAAAATCCATAAAAACCCCTTATTTTAGCGTTCAATGTCATCCAAGGTCAATGAATTCGGTGACTATCGAGAGCCAGCGTACGACTTCTTATTAGTGATTAATAGTAACATAGGCCCTATCTCGCACCGTTATTAAGATATACAGCGACTTATTGGCTAAAATCGCAAATTTTTCCACCCTCCTCTCATTTAGCGCTTTCGTTCAGTGTGACCCCCTTCAAATTTATGGAAGAGCTTTACGGTTCCTGAAACTAGAGTCTTCCAGGCAGCCGAATGTAAAGATTTGGTGATCCTAGCTTGCACCGTTTTTGACTGATCCACCCGTGTAAAAGACAGATGGATGGCCGGACAAACGGACAGACAGACAGAATTGCGATGGCTAAGACGCGCTGAAAGCAGCAGCTGCATTCGCGCGTAAAAAGCTGCAGTAACGTTGCTCAGCGGAGCGCCAAATGGAGCAAACTATCTAAACCGATAACGTGTCGATTATTTGCGACATTTGTTCGCTTTGTGTCAATCATATACCAGCAGCAGTTGAACAACCAAAATGCAAGATGTGGATTTGTAGTGGATTCATCATCATCGTCATCACCGTGGGCTCTGGTGTCTGACGCCATTCTTACTATCGCTGCCCACCGCTGCCTATCTAGGGCAGCGTGGCTTAACTCTTGCAGGGTTGTCCCACACCACTGCTCAATGTCATCTGACCATTCTCGGTGAG
>Ga0056128_1007691_pt1 | contig 13601 bp, 8 predicted proteins | sample WorMetLIZISLAND2_FD_71113 | JGI IMG/M metagenome (GOLD analysis project Ga0056128, IMG submission 71113) | Marine gutless worms symbiont microbial communities from Max Planck institute for Marine Microbiology, Germany - Olavius geniculatus... ... | reverse complement strand
TAATTCGACACGAGGAAGTTTTTGGACAGGATAAGATTCGAATCGGACAATTTTTTTATCTCGGAAAAAATTTGTTGCCTAGTGCGCATGCGTAACCGCGAGTTGAACCGAGATCAAAATGTGATTGATGATCAGACGGCAGTTCAGAATTGAACGGAGATCAACGCTTGAACCGCTTTGGTGCAAAGCAATTTACGGCTGAACTAGGTTCAAATTCAGATTTGAGCCGGGTTCAAAGTTGAACGACGTTGGTGCAACGCGCCCTTATTGATCTATTATGGTGGGCGATGCGATAGACTGATCTGCGATCACTTCACTTCACTCGTCATTTCACCAAATCCTTGGAGGTCCACTCTCTCCCCTTTCCTTTCCCCTCCCTCCCCTCCTTTCCTCCTATTTTCCCTTTTCCTTCTCCCTCACTTTTTCCCTCCCCTCCTTTCCCTTTTCTTGCCCTCCCCTCCCCTTAGAAGTCGGCCCCCTGAAGTGCAGCTAGGGGGCCTGAGGGAGCGCTGTAAGCTCTCCCAGCAGGGTCTGGGGCGGAGCCCCAGCCGAAATCGAATTTGGTGCATTTTCAGCCTTAAAATGTGACATCTCGCAGCAACAATTTGAATGACTTTTCTGAGAATCAGTTGACTAAATTTCATGCAGTTTACACAGTAAATGTATTTAACAGTCTATTATCAGACCAATAAATCTAACACGTCTCCATTCTAACAACCTTGCATGTTCTATAACACACTTGAACTGACAAAATTATACTCAACTGGTGAGTCCAACTGCTAGAATAATAAATGTTTCTTTAGGCCCTACTAGCCTACGTAGGCTAATATACATATAATATAATAATACATAATATGTACATTACATGTAAAAGCATAATATACATATATGTATATTATGCTTAGTTGTTGTGTTGCCATTTAAAATCCATTAATTAACCAAAGTCTATTGCAAGCACACATGTCCTATGTCTCATCAGAAAACTAATGTAACACAGCAAAAAAGAACACAAAATGCAATAATGTAAACATCATCATGGTAATCAGATCATAATATTGTTTAAAATCTACTTCAAACTGTAATATTGAATAGTGAACACCAGACTGCTGCATAGGCCTAGGGGCCTACTACGTATAGGTTTCAACACGGTCTACAGTTTACTATGCTAGACAAACGAGGCGTAATACACTGTAGACTATGTTGAAACGTACTTATTTCATGGCAGTGATTGACGGCGTGTTCTGCCTGAGAATGGGTGCTGTACACCGACCTAGTTCACATTTTAGCTGTTTCACGTTTAATCAAAGGTACAATTTACAGAGAAAAAACTAAAATCATAAATCCTTGGGGGGTCCGTAGACCCCCAGCCCCCCTAAATGACGCCCCTGCTTACTGGCGTGGCATGGCGCCGTTGTACACTGACTTACTATGTTACGAGCGCCGTAGCTGAAGGGGTGGAGAGGTTAAAGGGTTCAACCCCTCTTTCCTACGAAACGCGGAGATTTTTGACAGTGCTAAACAAATTCTAGTGATCAAAGCACGGTCATTTGAATTGGCGTAAGCGACTGATAAATGTTGCCATGAGGATGCATTTCAAGAGTCGTAAATATATGAAAACAGGTTCGTAGAAGAACCCAGACTGCGTACGGGGAGCTGCTCGGTTAGATTGCCTGGCTGGATTTGTTGGAGGAAAAGGAGTAAGAAAGGGAAAAAAGAAAAAAACTAAAAAGGGAAGACGGAAGGAAGGGAAAACAAAGAAAAGAGTGAATGAAAAGATCAACCACCTGAGCATAAGTTCTGGCTACGGCTTTGTACTCAAATGGTACGTGCGACGAAAGTGTTGACCTTCCATTGCGCATGTCTTCTAGTATACGACAGTATCACTGAGTTAGAATTAGAAGGTTATGGTTAGCGTTAAAATCAGTACTGTACTAGAGTGTAATCGCGAATCTTTTGAACGGCTGTATGTTGGAATAACGGACCAGTCGAACTGATCACTACGGCAAAGGCTAATCCGCTTGTCAGCTAGTCCAATGATCTTCAAATCTTTGAATGCAACAAAAAGTTCTAATTTTTTAAAGCCAACATGTTTTTCTAAAATTTTATATTCAATCGTTTGGTCATATTGTTCTCTGCTTATACTGAAGACAATCTCTTGACCGATATAGCTAGCCTGTTGGTATATTTTTATAGACCTAGGCTATGCTTCGATTCTATCTCTCTGTCTGTACAATGTGGTCAATTGGAATAATATTAATAAAATGTTTGTCGTTGATCGGCATATCGGCTTTTTAAAAACTATAATGTTAACCACAATAGTTTATTATTCGGTGTTAAAAAATTGAAAAGAGAATGGTTTGCTTTGATTACTCAACATTATATGGTAGAACGCTGGAAAAATACAGCTGAAACCGTGCCTATGGCTCTCAATAAATTTTCATGTAATTGGCATTAATGTTAATTGTACAGTTAATGTTTTATTCGTGTGTTTATATTTATAGCTAATCCAATTACTATTATTATTATTGATATTTATATTGTACAAAAATGATCGAGGTTTTGCTTTGTAACAAAAAAGACAATCATTATATTAGTTCGCGTGAAAAATACACGACATAAAAAATTTGCACACGCTGTAGGTTCCAACGCCGCCTAGCTTTAGGCCACATAGAAAATATTTGATGAAATTTTTTCAGATAACGACGATGCGTAGATTAGTGATGTACAGTGTCAATGAGAATGTTTCAGAATTCAAATCATAATCATAATCAATCAATGTTATAGTGTCCTATCTACAACAGTTAGGCGGCCGATGGTGTATTACAATGTCAGTTGGCAAACCCCCGCAAAAAATAAAACTTTTTAAAGTACAAAGTTTGCAGCCCGTCGGAATGTATATTTTCGAAACTATAACACCATCAAAGGTCTAACGACAAGTGTTGGGTTTACGAAGAAATAAATGACAACGACGTATAACCATAAGCAGCAAAACGGGTACCAGAAAAACCTTATCATTTTTGGTTATCGTCGTTATCGATCGCTGTTGACAGCTCTCTATAATATATGTTACAAAATTAATATGACTGCTTCTGGTTTTGGTGGCCGCTTAATTGCTATTGCTGGTTATTGTCTGTTGTGAAACTGTATGAACTGTAGCGCGTCTTCCATAGCGACAGCTGAGCTTTCATGCTTATGATGCACTCGGCACAAACACTCCAGCGAAACTGCGTTTATCGCCGGATGCAGGAAATATCAACATTGTCACTGCTTATATCTCAGCAGACACGGCTCATCACTGGCGCTAAACAGACGTCTTATCATCACCGTCATTGTTATCATCATTTTATTATCATCATAACAGAGTAGAGACGACCGAAAATGGCTTTTTGCATTCCCATTCACTCTCATTTTCACTCTCAATTTTGTCACCAATTCCCATTCCCATGGGATTCCCACTGGGCTTTAAACTCTCCATTGGCTGTAATGCAAAATTTTGCAATTTTTAAATGGTTGCTATGGCAACAGAAGTCGTTAGGGGGTACACTTAAATGACGTCATCGGATAGCCCGGGCCCGAAAATAGGGGGTAGGTGCAAACAGCGCGCAATTATCTTTTGCGGGGACCGAGTTATACCGCTTTGAAATCCCCATAGGCCGTAATGCAAATTTTTAAAAATTGGGGCATAAAAACGGTAAATATTAAAAATTTAAATTGAAGCCATATAAGGAATGTGTCCGGCCTCAGGATGCTTCGTTTGAGCCATTAGCGGCGTTTGTCGATTCAACATACGGACCCGTAGCCGTGCGCAAGAAAAAAATAGACGCCTAACGACGAATTTCGCGCATGCGCAGCCACGCCTCCTTTGAACTAATTGTAACCAAATTTTGCATGTGGGGTCGGGTGGGCGATGTAATCACTGATGTCAAGTTTTATAACAATCGGTGAAGGAGTTTCGGAGTTACAGGATCCCCCAAACGCTATTTCCCGCGATTTCTCAGAGATGACACAGTTCCATGCACACTATGTTAACGAAACGCTGTTCTCGAAAGCTACAATTAGCGCTAGTGTTACACACGTCGCGGTTCTATTAGTGATTGGTAGTAACCTTGGTCTTATCTCTGATCGTTTTCGGGATACGGCCATTTGTACGGTAAAACTTTCCATTAAAATTGCGGCCAAACCGTTGCAGATGAAGACATGGTTAATATTGACAGCCTATAAAAAGTTGACAGCGCCCTATCCGATGGTACGATCGCAGATCCTTTACGGCTTACCGTTTAGCCACAATACTGCACGATTGACATACTGTAGTGCATTATGACTTTTTAAGGTCATTTAAGGTCACTAATTTTTATGTCATCTAAAAAAAGCGTATGCCACTTTCTGTTAATGATTGATAGTAACCTTGGCCCTATCTTTCACGGTTTTCGAGATATGGCTAGTTTTCTATTGAATTTTTCTTCCTTTCCTCATCATTTAATTCCCGATTTGAATATGTTTTCCTTGCACGAAATTGCTAAAATTTTGCGCGCCCAAGTTTAGCACACATGGCTAATTATTCCTGCAAAAATTTTTCCCTACGACCTAAAGTTTAGCCACAATACATCTGTTACAGACGGACATACAAACGGACGACAACTCACGGTGGGCTAAAATACTTTAACCAAAACTAAGTAAAGTGTGTGATCAAACAAACTGTCTTCACATCTTCACTGTGTACGATAGCAACATTGCCTGCTTCTGTAGGTTTAACTCGGTTGAAAAAATTCAATTAACTATTAAAGTTAAATTTTTAGCCGTACATGGTGACAGCTGAGCATCAACAATTCGTCTAGTATAGAGAGCGACGCCATTTTGAGCAAATCGTTGCTCGTAAAATAATACACAACCCTGAAAATGTTGGCTTTGAATCGGTCCACTGAGTGAGTGTTTTTGGTGAATTTAGTGAACGACGCTGACGTAACTGTGACGTAATCGTGACGTCATCATGAGTCAATTACCCGACGGTTCTACAACCGTCAAGTATACAGCAGCAGTACCATGAATTACTAGGAGGTCGTGCCGGGGTGAGTGGCATGTCATGACCATGACCATGCTAGCCTCTTAGCGGTTCACAAAGTTGGCTTTGTTTTCGATCGGCTAGCTCGACTTTTCCAGATGCAGAGGCCTAAAGGGTAATAATTACGCGTAAGAATCAACTACGACAAGAAAAGACAGACGTCGATTGGTTGCGTAATGGCCAGTCTGGTCTCCTGCAGCGTCGAACACTGCAGGGGCAGTTAAGCATGAAATGATCGATCAGCCGTTTGTTTGACGATCACGCTTGTCTGGAGCGATTAGACCGTCATTTTCCGTCCCCGGCCTGATGTCAACAGCAGCTGAAATGTTTCAGCCAATCACTGGAACAGCTTAAAGTGACTCCGACCTCATTCGACAATCCAGTCGTTTCAACACTTGCTCGCTTTCTCCATGTCACACTAGTTCTGCCTGTTGTGTCCAGAGGCCTCACGGGTACATAACATAAACTATACGTCAGCTGATAGGTCGATGTGCTTGCATGCATGTGTGTGTGTTTTTTCAATTTTTTTTCTGTTGTATATATCTGTCCTTCTGTCTGTGGTTTCTACCGTGTTTCGGTGAATAAAGATTGATATATAACTTGACGTGTGCAATCGTGCGATACCAATCGAAAGACAGTATCAGATTCTGTGGTTGCAATATACCAACCGTCGACAGCCGTGGACTAAGTGTGTTGAACCGCTGTTTGGAGTGTAGCATTGGCTTAAACCTATTCTTCTGCATACAGTGATATAACATAAAAGCACATAGAATTTCGGCTTGATGTAGGCCTACAGTCACAAGTGTAGCGTTTATCGACGACGTGATGGCGCGTGAGTTCGTCACTGAACAAAAGTTTCAACACGATTCACATTAACCCGGTCGCGAGTATATTTCACTACACGTTGAAGCCTCTGATTATCGGACTACCGCTGCAGTTGACGATTCGCACAAATTAAGCTTCGTGACGACGGGGAGACGGGAGAGAAAGCGTGAAGTGGGTGGATGTATTGTACGAGCTAGCATTGAAAGATAACAGAGACGACATCAGCCTACGTAAGCACGTCCGGTTCGACACTCAACAAGCGTTGTGTGTTGATAAAGTTGGGGCAGGAAGGTGCAATTTTCTGAGATGCAGCTGCAAGTTTTCAACTGAGAACATTATACAGTGGTCAGCATTTTGATTTGGTACCCAAATTTTCCCAAAACAGCCCTTAAATTGTAACCTTTTAGAAAAAAAACATTTTTCGACAAAGCAAAATTTGGGGATGGGCAACTGATGCCCCCTGTTACGATGCTTCTGGTGAAATGACTGTAAGCGGATCAGATTTCGCGGGCGTCATGTGATCGGTGCATGGTTGGGTCGGTAGACACATTCTACAGAAGCCCCTGTTTACTGTTGTCACCGGCTTTCAAACGACCAGTCCCCTAGCCCACCATCAACATCCGGGTTGCTATGCTGACAGCTCTATTGTTTAACTGGACTGAGCAGATAAACCTATTCGGCCTATATTATCGAAACTTGACTAACCAAGTTACTCCGATTTACCGCGGTGGACTTGTTGCTTTACAACGTGCTGTGGATTTTTGTACGGCTTGTTGTACAGCGTAGTGTGCAAAAAAACCCAAAACAAGTTCACGTAGATCGTATTCTTCAATCTGAATATGCGAAAACTCGACAGTATATATATATTATATAGGCAGTACAGATAGTTTTGATCAGCACAATGTTAATCGTAACTGCAGCGGATACAGGGCTAAAACTGAGTCGGATCTAGCGGAACAAATGCATCAAAGAAAAGAGACGTACGTTAGAACCACAACAACGACTTGCAATTGTTCTTCTGATCTAGGCGTTACTGACCCCGATAGGTCCAGTCACTCAGCGGCGCTCGTGTCTGGAACGTCGTCAACGTACGTTGGACAGGCGCTGCGCAGCGGTCTGACGACACTCACTGACCACGACGACGACGAAGAAGATCATTATCATCATCATCATCATTATCATCATCATCATCATTGTCATCCATGGTTGATCCAACCACATCACCGGCAGCGGTCCAGCGGCGTCGACGTCGACTACCGACAGGGTTATGATCACGTTGCGACTGTCGGCCGCTCGTCGTGCGACGACTTACGACGTCGTGCAAGTTCTAACACCTGTTCCACGACGACGTCGGATGAGTTCACCACAACAACAGCTTACCGATGCAGTTCTGTCTCATACTATCTTAACAGCAGCGTCTTGTCGCCGGATTCCTGGCCACACAACGGGTACACCGCGTACTGTTAATAGGCATAGGCCTATACACCGTCAGCTAGTGGTAGTTTTTTTTTGGTTTGAGCCCACTTTTAAATTTATTAACGCATTTTAACGCTGTCTGCTCACGTGAAGTAGAACAAAAATTAAACAAAAATGAAACAATTTTGTTGTAAATTTGTTTAAGTTTTGTTTTAATTTTATTATTGTTTCTGAAACAAAGAAAAACAGAATTGTTTTCTTTTTTATATGCGGTCAGCGTAAGGTTTCAGTAAAATATTTAACTACTTACATATGATACAATAATTTGGTGATTGGTAATGGTATACTTTTACGCAGTTGGTGGGATGCTAATGCTATAGCCAAGAAATATCAGTTTCAAGTTCCCTTTAATTCGTACCAAAAGTGGTAACCTATTTGATACAAATCAGAGTATTAACTCCATATTATACATTATACGGCACAAATGCGTGCGATTTGATTAAACCGTTGTCGGTAAAATATTGAAATACTGTGAGTTTTTGATCGCTCCTAGTTGTTGTCATCATTATCATTTCGTTGCAGCCTCGTCTTCGCTGGTCTTCGCGTTAGTAGGGTTATGGGGTGTTTACACGATCCAGCAAACGTCCAGCAATTCACGTGTATTTTGAATAAATTTGCTGGAAGTTTGCTGGACGTTTGCTGGATCGTGTAAACACCTTATTAGTAAGGTATAGGCCTACCTACTTAAGCGATCAGTTCGCGCATTCGTACTGTGTTTATAACTTATGGTTACGGTTATCATGCGTAATCAAACAGACAACAACGTAAACGACCTAACGTGGAACCGAATAAGTATGTTAAAACTGTGGTTTCTGAATGTATCGGTTTTTTTCTGCAGATGGGCATCTACGTTTTCACAGAATAACTGTGTAAGCTTAGACGACTGTCGTCTGTCGGCGTCGCGTGAACAAGAGACAACTGACGATGAAGACCACGGAACCATTAACTCTCAAAAAACGCGCCAGGTAAGTTGTATATTGTTCACTAAAGATAAGTCAAACAAAAGTTGCCAAATATTAGTGGCGATTGTTAAACAGAATTTTTGAAAATTGTGTGTTTAGTTTCCTCTTCCATAGTGTTTGTGCTATCTGCGTCTGACGTTCTCAAAGGCAGTCGTGTACGCCTGAGCGAAGAAAGACGTTTTATGATCAGCATTTATATAAGCTAAATGGTGCAATGTTAAATAAAATTTATGCATGTGCAATAAAACTAGCGCATAAAAAACAAAAACGATATCGCATGCGATAAAAACAAAACATGGAAAGTTAAAACTTAACGCAACACTGTCTACTCTACAGGAGCGACAACATTAGGAGGAACTGGGAGAGATGTTAGCTTGATCAGATCTGTATGGTTTTCGTTTAATATTAGTTTTAGCTTTATCGCAAATGTACGCAAAATTGTTGCAGATATAAGGTTTTTGATTACAATGATTTGTAGAAACTTAAATTTTTTTTACAAGATATTGCAACGATGGAGATCAGGTATGGTGGGACATCTAGTGATCAGTTTTTTGCAAATTTTCCGCAGAGTGCGCCGACGAAATAATTTTCACAATAGGCCAGTATTTTGTGAAATATCACAAATCCTGCAGCTTACTTTTTCGGCTTACCGACGATACCGTGTACATTCAGTTTTTCTTTAAACTGTGTGGCGCAGTTCCGTCAATTGTGGTGTTCGGACGCAAGTTTTCTTGCGGATCGCGCATCCTCGACGTTCAGCCGCCCATCCGTCGAGCGAGCCGCTGACGTCACTCGTCTTCCAGACAACGTTGATAGACGTCAGATGACGTCACTGTCAGCCGTACAACCACGAAGTCAAATGTCGGTGACGGAGGTTAGACAGCAGCCAGCGTCAACATCATACAGTGCAGCAGCTGTATCGACGTCGTCACTGCCAATGCCTGATGTAGTTCGCGAGTCAATCGTCGACCGTGGAATTGCTACACCTTATGCTGCCGCTCGCTCGTCTCCAGCTGCGCTTACTACACTCCATCCCCCTCTGCTGCCGGTTACGGTAATTCACATCTCTTACGATTACTGTGTCGGTGTATGGTATTTGGGTTGTAAACGACGACGGACCATTGACGCAAAGCTATACATATAGTAGCCTAATGAAAGAACATAATAGACAGCGATGTAAGGGTCAAGTCATGAGTACAACAGCCGTGAGTCAAACGCCGTATTTTACGTCAACGAAACGTCTTATCCTGCACGATATACACTGCGTATACACTATACACAATATACAGCATTTTCACATAAAAATGGTTATTAAAAGACAATAATTAATAACCTAAAATGTTCAGATTGAGGCAGTTTACGCCTATCGATGAAGCACATCAAACACCATGACGTTCTTTCTCAAATTTTCCAACGCAACGAGCAGTTGTCCAGTTTGTTTCATGTAGCACAGACGCAGCGGCCGCTGGTCGTTCAGCTGATGTTTATCGATGATGACTCGACGTAGCTTCAGCTGAGCGTTGAGCAGCAGAATGCGCCGATTGAGAGAGTCTGCTACAATGACGTTACCGTGAGAATCGACGGCGACGTGTTCAGGCCAGCCGAGTGATGGTAGATGTGAACCGCTGAACTGACGCAGCTCTTCACCATCTGTGTCGACTTCGCTGACTTGGCACTGGTTCAGTTGTGTGTTGTGGTGACCGACGATGAACGTACCGGTCGGTGACTCGACGGCGTGTTGTATATCCATGTAACGCGACAGTTGAACATATCTAAGCTGATTGCCGATTGCGTCCAACTGCATCAGTTGACTGGCGTTCCATGACGTCACCAGCAGGCGAGTTGACGTCACCGACAGTTTCCATGGTTTAAACGCGTCCGACGAAGACTTTGACCACCAGCGTTTTACGTCAGCGCCGTCTGCCGACACTCGCCAGATACATTCGCCGCGATAGTCAGGAACATAGAGCTGAGACGTTTGCTCACAAACTGCGATGTCAGTTGGGTCTTCCAAGTCTTTGACGTTGATGTCCGTCAGTTGCTGGTGTCTTATAGCGTTGAATCTCAAGACTGATGACGACTTACGACAGACCATGTAGACAACGTCGTTTAGGCCTAACTGAGTCACACCTTTCACGTCGCCTACAATACACGACACATCACGCTAATTACCGTCCCATCAGACATCGTCATTTCATCGTAATGATAAATACAGTGCAATGTTTACAAAATTTTGAGACTATCGGGGCGTTATTATTTCCTATCTGTAGGCCTATATCAGCCAGTCAACGACGCTAGGCCTAATGAAGCTATTTTAAGCGCGACAGCACGTAGTGCTTAGCGAGTACTAGCTTTCGTAATTCTGTCCGTCTGTGTGTTTGTCTGGCACAACCCGATACCGATTCCAGCCCAGGTAAAACAGACTTCTTGTTTGTCACCGCATGATAGCGTAGAGTCTTTAATTTATTGTGACAAAATTCTGTGCCGTTGGAGGAAAAGACGGACGAGAGCGTCAAATAGGGTACCCCTAAAAGTCATTATTTTACCGCTATTGACTCGTTTAGTGTGAAAACAGTTGCAGATAGGCAGAGACTTGATGCTTATTATAAAATTTTTGAACGTACCAACATTGATGACCTTGAACGACTCTGAATCCTCAAAATAATGGGTTTTAATAAATTTTTCACAATTTTCGGCTACGGCACACGTTTTAAATGCTTGGAGATAAACCAAGACAACAATTATATAAAATTTTTAGCATCTAACGTAGATTTCAGAAGTTCGAAATTTTTAGAAGAATTTCAAAAATCGGTCACAGCTTGGCAAAGATATGCTAGAAATACAAAGGGTTGTTTTATTATGGAACATGGTGTGGCCGGAGCTGACAGTGAAAATTTCGTGACTTTAGTTTGTGTCGTTTTGATAGAATCGCAGAGTGTAACGAACGGGCGGACGGACAGACAGACAGACACCTCTACGACAGCTAGGACAAAGCTTCTGTGTAGCAAGCTATGCTGACGCCCTCTAATAGGGTGTTTACACGATCCAGCAAACGTCCAGCATTAGCATGTGTATTTTGAATACAACTGCTGGAAGTTTGCTGGACGTATGCTGAATCGTGTATACACCCCATATAACTCGCTTGCGTGTGCAGTCTGTGTGTCTGCCTGTTGTCGCTCCTACAGCAGCAACATTTATTCGATTTTAATGAAATAATTATTTCACAATCGGTTAAGTCCACAAGTAGAAACGAGTTCGTTACCGATCAAAATACAACGATCCCTTTTCCTCGTTCACTTTAATTTTACCCCCATTAAATGTTTTCAACCAATTATATCACAGTGACGACCGTCGAGGCCTGTCGAGCGACTGTAGGGGGCTAATAAGTTGCTTAGCAATTCTCACATAATTATGATAAAACAGCACAACTAATTTTCATAATACAAGTATCACAAACGCTGTAAGTTACTCACAGTCGCTATCATCTGACTCATACAAGTGCTGCATCTCAGCTGATCGCTGAAACGGACGACACGAACCTGTAACCATTAGCATAGTCCCTAATCCATGCACAATGATCGTGTGTTTGATAATGGTCAATGCTTACTAGCGCATACCCACCAATAGCAAGCATTGACCATTCTCTAGCGAGTGTAAAAACTGGAGGGGGCAGTATCCCGTAGGGCCGAAATGGAGTCTTCCGAAAAAAGGCCGATATGTGTGGATCAGAGCCATCATCTGTGTATTGTTAGTGAACACAAGCATACCGGACTTTTTCAGCGAACAGGGAATGAATCGCTGTCAACACATTAGTTTTGCAATTTTGGACGTCTATTCGTTTCGTAAGCTAATAAACGTAGGCCCTCTCTATGCAATGCAAATGTGATACAAATGTTTTCCGACAAATAACATCAAATGAAGATTAAGGCTTTAGACTAGGTTAGTGATTACCAACTAAAGTCAGCTTGTAAGGACGCCATATGCATAGCCCCATCTAATGTTACCCAAATGATTTTTGCTGTTTTAGAGGACTGATATCATCACATCGTCTTTACACACAGTTATAAACTGGTAAGTTTTTTACATATATATTTGCATTTTTATTGCCAAAAGTCGGGGAATAAGCCTGACGCATGTAAAAAGCTATATAGCAGGATCCGTATCTTTACTTTTACCTTTTTAAGGTAGAGCAGTATATCTCCGGTCGAATACAGAACGTTGGATGTGTCTACTGCTGCTGCTGCTCCTACTACGCTGCTGCTCATCATTATACCTGGAAATCAGGGTTGACTGTGGTAGACTTCGACTGACGTCATCTAATTGCCAAACTCTCAACCCGCATCTCCGTCAGATGCAAGGATCTTGGTGATATTTGCTGTACAAACCGAGTTATAGCCCATTTTGTCTTAAATTTTGTTGCCATGGCAACAAGGGTCGGTCGGGGTAAAATTCAGTTAGCAGCATTTGATGGCCCATTTCCGAAAACTCTACCACAGATGCAAGAAAAATCTCGCTGATATCTCTTACACAAGCCAAGTTAAGCCAATTTTATTCCAAATTTCGTTGCCATGGCAACGGGGGTCGGTCGGAAAAATGTGATTGGCGGCATTCGATGGCCCATCCCCGAAAACCCTCCTGTAAGCGCAAAAAACTCGCCAAAATCTCTTACGCAAACCGAGTTATAGCCGATTTTATCTCAAATTTCGTTGCCATGGCAACAGGGGTCAGTCTGGGAAAATAGGATTGGCGGCATTTGATGGCCCATCCTCGAGAACTCTCCTGTAGCGCAAAAATCTCGCCAAAATCTCTTACGAAAGCCAATTGTGTCCCAAATTTCGTTGTTATGGCAACGGAGGTCAACCGGGGGTAAATATAAATATCACCATTAATTAGGCCGATCCCAAAAACTATATCAAATAGAACCAAAAATTACGACTCTATTTTGCACACAACGGCAGTTATGACAGTTTAAAGAATTTTTAAATTTTTTTCATAGGCGCCATTGTAATTTGTTTGAATTTTTTGAATAAATAAATCAAAAATTAAATTTTTATTTTGAACAATTAAAAAGGCACTTTCTTGTGCAGAATCGCATCATTTGACGTATTAAGCGTAAAAATCGGTCTAACGAACTCGCTTGTAGGCGAGTTGAAGAACCAAAAAATGTAGTAAATTTCGAACAGGAGGGGTGTATATTTAACCTATATGGGGAGCAAAAACCTCTGAACGGATTGAGCCCAAATTTTTACTGGTGGTAAGGGTTTACGACCTAATTATGT
>Ga0056128_1007689_pt1 | contig 13601 bp, 4 predicted proteins | sample WorMetLIZISLAND2_FD_71113 | JGI IMG/M metagenome (GOLD analysis project Ga0056128, IMG submission 71113) | Marine gutless worms symbiont microbial communities from Max Planck institute for Marine Microbiology, Germany - Olavius geniculatus... ... | reverse complement strand
TAGTTGCATTTTCTACATTGACCTAGTTCTATGTGACCTAAAAAACCTTGATTCAACGCCATGTTGTTCGCCAGGTGCCAGCACCATAGCGACAACGGCGGTTTCCCTTAAGGCCCATGCTAACGAAAATTTCAAAGTGATCCAGAATCCAGGATTTCTGCCGGATCACCTCCAAAATTGAATCACTGGTAGTTTGTGCCATGCTCGACATACCCTCAAAATTTCAGAAAGATTCCTCCATAACTTTTTGAGTTATCTTGCTGACTCACAGACAGACAAACAAACAAACAAACAAACAAAAACCGGCAAAAACATTACCTCCTTGGCGGAGGTAAATATTCTGCTAAGATTGCATTATGCAGTCTACACTAAAACCTTTGATTCTGTCATATAATATTAGTTTCACCAGTTGTGGATGCAGCTAGTTTGCTAGCATTATATAGGTTATAGAGGTGCAGCAGATCTGGTCAGATATCCGGTGTGGTTTTTGTCGTCTGGCTTGGATCCAGATCTGGCCAGATCCTGCATTCGTGGATCCAGCCTGAATTCAGATCGAGTTGGATCCAAAGTCTGTGGATTCAGTTCAGATTTGGATCCAGCCAGATCTAAACATTCTGAATTCAGTGCACCTCCAATAGTGGTAATTTTGCCACACTGTGCAGCTAGTTTGCCTGGCAGTGCTTGTGCCTAAGTCTGCCAGTGCTGTATTGTGTGAATGTTGCAGGCTGAGTTGAACTGCTTGAGTCGGATTGGTGCCAAGCTGCAAGGCGATGACCTCAAATTTGAGCGGCTAGATGTCGATGCCAGCGTTGCTCAGCGCATGTTTGAAGACAACAGGTCTGCAGAATTTGCTTGCTACATTCAGCAGAATTTTATGACAATCTGTGGACTCTGTCTGTGAAAATTATTAGAGTCTGTACTCATTCAGTCTGAAACTTAACTCTCATTAAAGGGGATGTCAGATGAACGACAAAATCGGCTGATTTTATCTGCCGACAAAATCGACCGACAAAAATCTGTCATGTGTCATGCAAAAATCGCCTGATTCCGTTGGCCGACAAAATCGCCCGATTTTGTCGGCCAAGATAGAGCATGTTTTATCTTCGATGATTTTGTTGGCCAACTTTTTGTATATCGAACAACAAATTTTGTTTATGTTGCCATGGTGATTGTTTACAACAGAAGATGAATATTTATTTTAGTTATTTATTGTGTTTGTTATTATTTTCGTTCATTAGACGCAGAAAAAAGTGATACAAGTATTATTTTGCGATCTGCATTTGGCTGTTGTGCTAGCTGATATCGTACGAAGTAGCAGACGAAAATATCGGCCGTGTGTCATGGTTCACCGATTTTGTTGGCCGATTTTGTCAGGCAACTAAACCACGCCCACAAAAGTCGACTAACTTTGTCGTTCGTCTGACATCGCCTTAAGTCTCACTGAGCTACTCAGGATTTTTCGTTCTAGCTTAAGGACTTAGCTCATTGACAGTGCATATGTTGAATGTCAACACCTCATTTAGTCTCTGCAGCTATGAACCTCTGCTGGCAGGCACCATATGGTCAGCTTGTTCTGATTGTTTGCTTCATTTATTTATTTATTTATTCGTTAATTGATTTAGCCCATCACTGGAGTAGCACATAGATTCTGTGTGGCATAAAAAAACAAATAACATGTGTTCATTGTGGCTGTTGCTTCTGTTGTGGACACTATGTTTGAATTGTTGCTTTTAAGTACATTGCATTGTGAAGTTATCGAATGATCTAGTGAAGATATGATCAGTTATTTGATGAAATTGAGCACCAAAATAAGTATGCATAGCTATTTTAAAGCTAATGGTAAGTTGAGAACTGATCCATGATGGTTCAGTTGATGATGCCCGGGTATGATTTTTCGAAGAGCCAGATTTTAAAGCTGACTTGTGAAGTGACTCAGGATGTGGTGTTTGTGTTGTGTTAAGGTTTAAAATGGCTCAGATACCTCAGATAGCGGCTCAGTCGTCAAATGGCTCCACCGTCACAGTGTATCGGCTTGGTGACCATGTTGACATCACTCGCGGTCCACTAATCTCAACCACTCATCAGCTTGGACGCTTCTCCGTCACTGCCGTGAGTGACCCAGTTACTCGTGGCATCATGGTCAGGGAGGGCGTACGAGAGGCAATTGCACCCTCGAAATTTTCGATTGTCAGAAAATTGTTGGAAAAATTTTTTTCTTTTCGAAAAATTATTGTCCATTTGTGACCAAAAAGCTTCCAGTTTGAGGGTATTTAGGGCAAAATTGGAACCTTGAGCATTCAAGTCTGAAAATCTCCTGTAGGAAATTTGCACCACCTACTTTTATAATGCATGGCACTACTGCCAGTTATCACAGAGTATATGTAATATATCATATTGTAGCGTTTACTTTTGGCATGTTTTCTATGTTTACTGCTTATCACTTGCATAGCATATTTGGGAAAATTTGAATGATGTGACTTTATAAAGAATGTCATTGGTTTTGCTGGTGATTGCCTGTCTGCAGGAGAGAAAACTATTATTTGGGAATGTAATGTATTATTGTTGATGAACTTAATAATTTTACATAAAATTTGTGTTACTGAATCAATCATATTCTATCATTTGCATACCTCGGTACTGAAAGTTGTGAATGTGGCTTGGTTTTCTGCAGTGTAGTTTACTAAAAGTCGATGAAATAAATTGAACCACCCACCACTAATAGCAGAGCAGTTTTCATTGAGAATTGTTCATTGGGTGAGGTCAAGTTTTGCTAAGACTTTAGTCTAAGACTAAAGTCTTGACCTGACTTTGGTCTAAGCTCAAAGTCAAGTCCAAAGTCAAGACCCAAGTCAAGACCAAAATCAAAATTAAATCAGCTGGCAATTTTTAATGTCAAAACAATACAATCAGGTCTTAGCTTGACCAAACGGATGTCCCAGTGCGTTATTTGAGCGAAATATTTACTTTTTGATCCGTAAAATAACGTGCGGCATTTGATAATTAATAGGCATTTTGTTACTTACTGTCTACCGGCGTTAACTACGCAGATGACACTAGCGTAAGTAATGACGTCATCGCTGGCACAAATATTGCACAAAATTCCTTTTATATCCATAAAATGGCCGAATAGGCAAACAAAGTAATATCGCATACATCACGTCCGATGAATATAGGTCTGGAAAACACTTCTATAATGTTGATTTAACTAATCGTATTATTGCAGTAATTCGATGATTGCGTAAAAAAGATGGATGACCGCAAATGAAAGTCAAGTCAAGACTGAAGTCAAGCCCTGCTCGTAGATAGGCCCAAAGTCAAGACCAAAGTCAAGTCTTAGCGGAACTTGATCTCACCCATTGGACAACAAATTGAGAGATCTGTTTGCCTGTTTTGTGTTCAGGTTCACAATATTGAAAGTCCAGATTATGGCACATTGAAAAGAGTTCAAGGAGTAGCAATACCTCATCAGTTACCAGTATGCACTTGCTTCATTGCTGCAGTCATAACGTTGGTCTTGTTGCCTAGCAGAGTCACTTGAGCTGCATTCAGATATGTTTTCTTGATCGCCACTAGCACAGATCGGATAACTTACATGCTGATGTATTGCATTTTCCAAGACAACACTTGAAAGACATAACTTTGAACTTTCGATTTTTAGTGAAGCACGAAGTGATTTTGCAAACAGCTCTTTTTAAATGAATAACATGTATGCAGCTTTTTAAAAAGAATTTTTATCAAGAGTTGATTTTTTATGCTTTGCCTGGTAGAAGTAGAATAAGATTTTGCATAGACAGATAGGTCCTCTGCATGGGAGCTCATCCCATTTTGTGGCACTTGACAATAAACACGATATATATTGTTTTTAGTGTTTTAAGATATCTTCAGTTTTTATGCACGAAAGCAGCTACTGCTTTCAGTGCGTCTTAGCCATCTCAGTTCTGTCTGTCTGTCCGTCTGTCTGTCTGTCCATCTGTCTGTCTGAATGTCACACGGGTGAATCAGTCAAAAATGGTGCAAGATAGGATCACCAAATCTTCACCGTCGGCTGCCTGGAATACTCTAGTTTCAGGAATCGTAAAGCTTTTCCATAAATTCCAAAGGGGTACCCTGAACGCGGGCCCTAAATGAGAGGGGAGTGGGGAAAATTTGCGATTTTTGGCCAATAAGTCACTGTATCTCAGTAACAGTGCGAGATAGGGCTTAGGTTACTATTAATCACTAGTAGGAAGTCGTACACTGGCTTTTGATTGGCGCTGAATTCAATGACCTTGAATGCCAAAATAGGGGGTTTTATGGATTTTTTTGGCGATTTCGGGCTGCAACACAAGTCTACATCATTCACAAAGTGGCACCACGGAACTATTGTTATGTGATCCAGATAGAGAATTTGGTATTTGTATATTAACTTAGCGTAAACACCCAAATTTTTAGCTAAACTACTGAACCGGAACTGCTATAGGCTAGCGCTTCTCGTGAGCATTAGCTCAAATTTCTTGTTTAAGTTCTTGGTTTTGTGTCATCTGGGGCACTTGGGCTCCAATGTTCTTCCTCAACAGTTCTTAAATAACTTGGAATAACTTTCAGTTTTGTCCAGATAAAGAAAAGTTTTAGTAGTATGGTATAAGAAATGGAAGTAGCAGTGGTAGTCATCTTTGTTTTGTGGCTTGTGCAGTGATCTGTTGGGTTAGCAACTTACAGCTAAATTAATGTACTAGAGAATTATGTACAACCTTAGTCCTCTGTGAAGTTTGGTGATGGGTAAATGCTAAATGTGATGCATTACGTGTGGTGCCTGCAGATTCACTTCTGGACGTACGATCTTCTTTGGAAGAGAGCAGCTCAGCTGGTAATAATGTGATCTTGCTTTGAAGTACATTACAACTGTAATTATTGTAAAGACGTATTTATTTATTTGTCATTTGCAAAACACATGTTATACTTCTAACCAGTATGATCAACACTTTTACTTGTTTATTGATGATAATTATTATAATTTGAATAGACAGGTAGATTAAAGTTATGAAACTTTAGGTTTAATGTTGTTGGCGTATTTGGGAAAGTTTTCCATTTGTCTAAAATCTGAAGAACATAGAGTTCTGAGTATAGTTATTGTATGTGTCAGCGGTTTCTTAATTTTTGCTGACGTATTATTTCACATTATATATAGGGGGACATCAGTCAGTGAATAAGATTGGATTTTAAATTTGTCTCGTTTTAGTTTGAGATAAATTCATTACAGTATGTGCTTATAATGGGCTAAACCTTGTGTATTAGTCTTAAGCTGGCCAGCAGCTAAGGAATTCTATATATATTTTATTTGTTAACACATTTTACTACTTCTACTGTTACTTGAAATTGTTCAGAAACTGCTGAATTTATTAGAGTTACTCGAATTCAGCTGCAGGGAGAGCAGGGGCAGAAGTGAATTTTAGGGAATTGTTAAACATGGATTTCACGGGCCAGAGGACAGATATTTTTTTGTCTTAAGAAGTGCTAATCAAAGATATTGCACACTAGGTGGGTCATAAATTTTATAAAAAGCCACGTTCTGCTAGTTTGTGTAAAAATTAGTGTATAGCGGCATGGCGTAAGTGGTGTTTTGTGTGTTTGGTAGAATGAGACGGCTCCAATTCCGAGACTGCCTCAGTCGGCTGAGAAGAGACACATCGCAAGCAGCTAGTGAATTATCGACTGACTCTGGGCAGATTTTGATGATTTTTTGAACAGACTCATAGACTGAAACAGTAACTACTGTAATAGGCAGTATAAAGTCGTGAAATTGCAGCTTTTATTTACTAATTTGTCCATGTTTTGGCAGTCTTCCTTGGAATGATTTCTGTTCATTGCTAGTGCGGCGGCAGATGTCATAAGCGATGAACAATTTGTCACAGATATCAGAAAGTTGGTATGATTCTTTTTTGAGTTCATCGCTTTCTTTGTCTTCTCCTGCATTCTGTTGCTTTTCATAAATAGTTCTGAGAAAGGCAGCAGCGACCTCAGAGACAGTTGTTGAAACGTCAGCAAATTAACGTATAATGATACTTTTACGATGGTATATTGGTGTGCTTTTTACTTCACAATTCTGGCTGAATGTTTCAGTAGCTGTACCGTTACTGCACTGAGACTAGTGACTGGCTTTAGCTTGGCATAGCTTTGCTGTCATAACAGTGAACAGTGTTACTTATTATTACTGTGTGTCATCTAGTGACGTTAGCTATGGATGCTGGTTTATAGCGGAGAATTTTCTTAAAATATGCGGAGCTTTTTGAGGCAAAATATGTGGGAAAATATGCAGAATTTGGTAAAACATGCCGCACATAATGCAGCATACATGCTGCATATGCCGCCTATTTTCCGCATATTTCTAGCATGTGCAACTTCGAGTGATGGAGAATCATAATCATGATCATTAATAGGCCTATTCTGTATATTTGTGACATTTTCGACTTAATTTATTCAACCTCTAACTGTAAATACTGGTAATCTTTTGCTGCCAAAAATATTTAACGGTTTTAATATAATGTTGGACAAAAAAATGCGATCGCATGTGCGGAAATATGCAGCGTAATTTTCGCATGTGCGATTTTGAAAATGCCATTATATGCGCAAAAAAATATGTGATATGAGGGTTTTGGCAAAATATGCGATCGCATATTCGCATATAACCAGCATTCCTAGTTAGCACGGAAAATTATATCTTAACAAATCACTAGGCCTTGTTGTGTCATGGCTTTAGACATGAATAAGGCTAAAAAAGTTGTTCCAGTAAAAGAGGCCAAATACTAAAATGTGATAGGCAAAAATTTAGGGGAGCAAATGTTCCTTGTGTCACCAGTTTATTTCATAACAAAGTTCTCTGCATGACTTTACCTAATTTGGTATTATTACTTAATCTAAATGACGCTCAAAAACATATTTTGTTCACGGTTTTGACATTTTGACTGATTTTTCTTTCAGTTGTTTTGTTTTTCAACTGCCAACAGCAAAATTGCTCTAATTGACGGCCAATTGTGCGAACACAGGCATGAAGACGCTTTTTCCATTCATTGGCAGCAGTGTCGATTATGTTCTGGTGCAGACTAATCCAGACTTCAACAGTCACTTCTTAAATTCATAAACATTCTTGAACGTTATCTGATAAACACACTGCTGCAAGACAGCCAAACATTTATAATCGACTGGCTGTTGAAAACCACAGATCTGGATAGATGGAATTTATTGACGTTTCTCATTCACATCAACACGTATTTTGCTTGATCTGCGTTCCCCAGGTAGTGCAGAAGCAGACGTTAAGTGCGGCGAGAGCTTATACAGTTATTTAATAGCCAGTTGTGTGCAAAATTTTTAAGCCAAAAATTATGAAAATCTGGTAATCTTTCTTCAAATTACGATCTATAATGTTGGAAGTGTTTTTTTTCACGTTTTGCGTATTTCAATGCATATTTCGCTTGGTCTGATTTCCCTAGGTAGTGCAGAAGCAGACACTAGGTGAGGTGGGAAACTGAACAGTCGTGTCAGGAATAGGCCTATTCACATCAAAAAATTCTTAGAATCTGATAATTTTGGTTCAAGTTACAATGGAAACACAGTGTACAACTTTGTGAGTTAACGTCTCACAAAGCAATAAAAGTGGAATAGCAAGTTTTTAAATTCAAGTTCTGTACGAATTGTTTTTCACATTAATGCAACCTATGTACGCAGACTTGTCTTAGGAATGCTTAGTCTGAGGTACGGAAGGAAGGACAGAATAATTAACGATTAAAGAACATAAAAGTGATACTAATGAGCAGTAAAACGTGGCAACCTAGCATGCGCCGAGAAGCGAAGGGTGGAGGACGGATTGCTGTGACTGCGCAGCACGCGTTCGCTAGCGGTGCTGCAGGTGTCTGTTGATTTCACAAGTTGGTGCAAACTAAAGTGATAACTTTTCACTCTCGCAGACGTTTAAGCTGTAAATATAGGGGGTTTCGCTACGCGTTGCACCCAGAGGCGTCGTGTAAGTGGGGAGAGGGGTACAAGAAGTTAAAATTTTTAAACATAGGGCCTACAGTTACAAGTTTCCCCGACTGTGGAGATTTTGAGTGCTCAAAATTGCCATTTTGCACCTAAATTTTGTCAAAATAGTGATATTGTTTTCAGCCCCGCGTTCTGCATTTTTTGCAAGATATTTTTCGACAAGAAAAAATTGTCCGACAGGCTAAAGTTTATCCCCCTCCCTCCCGCCTGACACGACGCCCGTGGTTGCATCGATCGACGAGAAATGCGAGTTACACGTGAAATTTCTCTAAAGGGCAATTTGTGCTCGCTTGATTCTCTTGGCTGCAGATCATTTCGTCAAGAACGCCAGTGTTGTCGGCCGTTCGAATCGTATGTTCCATTTTGAGATTGATTTTCATCTAATAGGCCTATAATCTTAACGCAAGAATGTGCGCAATAGACGTTGCTAGGCAAGCTAAATAAACCGCGCAAAAAAAGTACGCAAGAAACGCAGCTAACGCAACAGCCAAAACGCAAGGTTAGAAACGGTCGTTACTTCTGGGGGTCTGAGCGAAGCACGGCTGCTGGATGTAGCGAGTCGCCTGGACAGCTGTTGGTCACTCAGTGTGCGGTCGGATTGTCAGATCATTCTGTCGGATTAGCAGCAGCAGCAGCATGGCAAACGACCGCAGTCAACGACGAGTCTTCCCTGCCAGTAGCATCATGCTCGAGAAACACTGGCGGGATCGGCGCTACCAACAACACCAGAACAAGGTTCTTCTTTATTAATTTCACGTTTTCGTGATAGTCGCAAAATGTATGAGCGTATTTTCGTTAGGCTATATCGTTTTCGCTGCTGAACATTGTTTACTGTCTTAACTTTCTTTGAGATTGCCATGCATGGTAGACAGTAAATAGACACCAACCCGAGATCGCAGTTAGCCTACTTCTTTTTGTGCACATCTGTAGTCGACTTGGGGCACAAAAGAACTTCAAAGCGTTCACCCCGGTACTTTTAAAGAGGAAAATTGTGCATGTCGGATAGCCTGAAGACTAGGTGATAAAATTACTTTTTAGGCCCCTACAGTCAGCATCACACTGGTTTTTGATCCGTCGCACTACCCCTATACAATGTTGATCGCGTTTGTATGTCTTGGACTTACAGCTTCGTGAAATGAAGGGATGTTTGGATCGAAGTCCCCCCAAAGAGTGTCCGCATCTCAAACGTCGAGCAAAACAAGAACAGGTAAAACCGGTGCAATGCTGCATGATTCGCGCTGTAGCCATAAATTAGCGACATGCGTGCAACCTTTAATGCATCGATCAATACGAATTACGTTGAGAAATTAATCCGGTCCAACTTTTACGTTGCCTTTGATGCTGTTTGTGGCTTCAAAAGCTTTAATTACCCTCTATTCGGCGACTGTCACTGCATTCTCCTAAATTCGTTCGATAGGTCGAGCTGTCATCTCGTAAAAATAAAATAAAATAAAATAAATGTTAGAATATTTTGAATTAGTATTTCTTCAGCTACAGCTGGTAAAAATTTCATGTAAATTGATCACTATTCAACTAAGTTACAAAAAAGAAAAAGGTGTTTTTTTTATAAAACACCGTGTAGCATTTTAATGCACGTGTTTCGGACCGCGCTGTTTGTTTCTGTTTTGTGCTTGTGCGACTGTGCATCCGTGGCAGATGAAGCAAGAACGTCAAGCAGAAATTGATCGTGAAAATGAACTGCTGTTGAACAGATTGGCAAAAGTCTACGGAAGCCGCAGGCAAATTGACAACTGGAATCCATATAAACACCATAGGTTAGTAGTTACATATAAGTAGGCTTAAATGTCGATGCTATAGACCATGCTCTGGCAGTTTCTATCAGCCTATAGTCGTCCTACTTTATTATTTCTGTCTATGATACCTCAGATATTGTTCTGCATTATAAGTTGCCTACTAACAGTTTAAATTTTCCTGTTCCTGTATCACTTTTTAGCAGATTTTCTTTGCTGCATTTTTGTGCAAAGTTGTGTTATAGCTTGGAAATTGAAATGGTTTTTAATTTTAAAACAGTCAAAATTTTTCCAAAATCCTTTATACAATATCTTTCGTTATTTGTAAATAGATAATAGTAATAAAATAGTAAAAAACGACACAATAAGTTCTTAGCCGAGACGTTAGATGTCTCAATGCTATACAAGTTTGCATTGCGTTGTAAATGCAGTCTTAACGAGACACAACGCCAGAACGAAGCACGGAAAGAAGAAAAACACGTGGCCAAGTTAACAAGAATTCTAGCTTCCGTGAAACATTGTTACAGCGTCAAACAGTGGGTTAGTACCTGTACGTTTAACCCGCTTGGTCGTTTAGCATCTACATGTGGCATACTAGAAAAAAAACAGTCAAAATTGTTTTTGTCATAACTTTGTCAAATTTTTACTAACTGTAATAATTTTAACACTAAGTTAATAATTTGGCATGCTGATGGCTATGACGACGAAGGTGCACTCATTATCCACCTCACCTAAGTTATGTCAATGCACTAGCATGTGAAACATAGATGCTCCACATTGTTGCATAATGCTGAGTTGTTGTCTCAAATAAACGCTGTAACAAGTTAATTAGGCACAAAATACACAAAAATGTTAATCATTTAACTAAATTATAAGTTTGTATAACAACTCGCTTGCAAATTAGAATTTATGCCAAAGTGTGCTTCGCATACAAAGACGCAATGGCTTAGACGCAACGCCAATAGCTGATAGCAAAATCAACGATCCACTGATCAAATGGATTTACTCATCGATTAGACGTGTTTTAAGCTTATCAGCCAGCTATTTTGTTGTCTGCTGTTTTAATCATAAAATATTTGATACCCCAAAATTATTAAACTATGTCGCATTCTTTGTAGAATTGATAATGCAAAGGTGAGCCATCTGATACACATAATCGCCGTGTAATGTAATAGTTTGAAGCATCTGTGTTTCACACGGTAGTGCGTTGACATAAATTAGGTGAGGTGGTAAATGAGTGCACCGTACGTAATAATATTGTTTTAACCATCATTATGCCAAAAATTATCAAAGTTGGTGGAAATTTGACAAAGTTATGCCGAAAAAAATTTTGACTGTTCTTTGAGACACGGTGTATTTCGCACTAACCTATGCATTTTGTAGGCCTATATTATTACGTTGTTATGCGACCGTCCTAATACGTCGCATTATGGATGTTGTCTGTCCAACTGTTTCTGTCGGTTTATCGTCTACAAGCTTTTTACTCAAAAACATAAAGATGTAGAAAAATCGAAAGTTTTCGGTGTGCCGGTTATTTTAGTAGGTCAAAGTTCAGAGTCAGGGGATTTTGCAGCTAAGATTAAGTGCAAACAAAAAGCCTAGCTGTCGCTAAGATAGCCGACCGTATTGGTTGTCTATGATTTTTACGATCATCCAAGGTCAATGATTTTCATGTCATTTGAAAGCCAATATGCGACTTCTTATCAATGATCAATAACAACCTAGGCCCTCCCTATCTCGCACCGTTTAGCCACAATAGCGCGTAACGGCCTTTAAAGTCATCCAAGGTCAGTGATTTTCATTTAATCTGACAGAACGTATGCCACTTACTCTTAGTGATTAATAGTAACCTAGGCCGTATTTCTCACTGTCTCTGAGATATAGCCAGTTTTCCATTGAAAAATAAAGATTTTTTATACCCCTCCTTCATTCAACCCCCAATTTGAAAATGTTTGCCTTGCACTAGATGGCTGAAATTTTGCATTCTTGAGTTTAACGCACATGGCTAATTATTCACGTAAAAAGTTTTCCCCTATAATCTAAAGCTTAGCCACAATACATCCGTTACAGACAGACAGACAGACAGACAGACAGATAGAGGACAACCACGACACTAGCTCGACCGTTAAAACTGGAAGCGTTTCAACGCACTGTATCTTAAAATAAAAAACGTAGGCCTACGTCAAGTGCTTTGGTCAACTGCATGTACATTAAGTTGATGAGTTCGATAGAAGCTTCGATCTGGCACGTGCATAGGCCTATTGCCACCGTCGGACCGTAACGTCACCATTCAGCAGGCACCAGCGGTTCTGTTTGGGGTCTCCAAAGCGACAATAGATAACAATAGATAGATATCTTTATTTCGCCTCAAGGGCAGCCACAAAACAATTAAAACTGTAACAAAACAAGCACACAAAAAGAAGCAGATTTTTAAAAATAAAAGAACCGTAGAATGCAACCAAACGCACACACATCCACACACCTACACATAAGCCTATGCTAAAAATAGAGTTCTGAACATGCATTAAAAGCAGATTAGAAAATCGGCAATCACCAGCAACCGTTCAATAAATGCATGATCAACGTTATTACTTTATTCATTCGTATTCTTGTGCTGTATACAGGAAAAAGATTATGACAAACATCGACAATATTTGGCACAAATGGCAGAAACGACAAAGCCGTATATCAGATGAGCTCGCGGAAGTTGCAGGTCACGACTTAATGCAGACTTACAAGCAACTGGAAAATCTGGCATCATGTACCAATGTGTTGATTAAATAATAAGTAGGCCTAATATTACGTGGATGCTCTCTTTTATCAACGTTACTGCGTGTTTTAAATAGAAGCTATAGTTGCTTATCACCGCCAGCGTCGTTTGTTATTAAAGCGTTTTGTATGTTAGACGACTGTCTGCCTGTAATGAAACAAGAATCACGGTTGTTGTCAAAAGGACAGACGTTCGATTTCTATTTCTGTACTCGTTGGTAAGCCATCTCGGTAGAGAGGCGGTGTGGTGCTTTCTGTGAAGAGCGAATGTCGAAAAGAGCGGCAAAGTGGCCATCACTGCAGTGCTTCGTCGTCGCTGCACTCCAACATCAGCAGCAACCGCGGCACGGATGAGAATGACGTCATCAATACGTCATCAGTTGACATAAAGAAGACCACGCCAACCGCCGAGAACGACAACAACAGTTAGACAGTCCTATAACTCAGCCACGATTAGCAGCAAGTCGCGCAATGAAAAAAATACTTCATTTGTTCATTCTTTCGTCCGTTTATTCATTGGATGACTATAGTCTGTACTAGATACCGCACTGCTGGAGTGGTTAAAAGAACACGCAGTGTGAGCTTATACCACTTCAGACAGTGTGGTATCGTACTTAAACCACGCTAAGATCGCTTAGACTACACCGTCGTTTGCTTTATGACGCACAACTGCAGCCGGAAATTGAGAAAAATGGTAGCAGAGCAAGCTGAGTGTGTCTTAAGTTGCATGGTAGCATGTTGGTGACCAATATCTCTTCAGAATTTACTGTGCATGTCGAATTTCGAATTTCATTTAGTTGAAAAATCCGGGTCGTTAGCGTAGCGAGTAGCGACAATGCAAAATGCATAGGTCTCAACTCCAAGAATCGACTGATGCAGGTATATACAGGGTGCGGCAAAAAAGTGGACCTCTGAAGTTTTTTTGCCGTTTTCTCGGCAAACGTTTGGGATTTTAACGTAAAATTTTATAGCTTTTTTACTGAAACCTTCTACATCTAACTGTCGAGTAAAATGTGATTCTGTTGAAAAACGATGAAGTTATAGACTTTTTAACATGACTGCCTA
>Ga0056128_1007688_pt1 | contig 13603 bp, 7 predicted proteins | sample WorMetLIZISLAND2_FD_71113 | JGI IMG/M metagenome (GOLD analysis project Ga0056128, IMG submission 71113) | Marine gutless worms symbiont microbial communities from Max Planck institute for Marine Microbiology, Germany - Olavius geniculatus... ... | reverse complement strand
TTTTTACTTGATTAACTCCCGCATTTGCATAACCTACTACGATTTCTATTATGTGCCGCGCAAACAAACATCGCACTATCATCATCATCATCATCATCATCATCATCATCATTTTATTTCGTTCATAGACACATAGCATGACATTTTAAAGGTCACAAGTAATGAACTGGAACGATAAGGTTGAAACAACACTGACAGCCGCCCATAAGCCTAAATAATACAAAACTAACTTGTTTTAACATTACTGCTGATAAAATTTGTGCTTCGGGATTTTTATTAGATAGTAGATTTTTCAATTACTCGACATATCTAGTCCACGGTCATTACTCGGCGTTTCTGTTACTTAACATTTCCAGTTCCTGGTCATTAGTCGACGTAGTTGTTGCATAATACGAGAGAAATATTACTATATTACTATAATATATTGTTATAATTATATTATATATTATTAACAGAGTACTTTTTCTAATGGTTGCGTGTTAAACGATGACCTGTCTACATGACTAAAAGCCTTATGTATACAGGCTGACGTGTTAGTGAACTGTCTTGCGTCTGACAAGAAAAATTTGATTGACGCTGGTGCCGTGTCGAGAGCCTTCTTGTCTGCTGGAACTTGGAAGCATGGACCTACATGAGGTGTGTCAATATCAATGTGCTTTAATAGCATGCACATTGCACAGACTCTACATTCCGTCATCAGCTTGATTGCTCGTGTGAATGAATACATGCATGTTTGAACGATTTTAGCAGTTTTACTTTTCTTTTACTTTACTTGTGTTTATTGTTCTAGCCTATGACTGCCTGTCTATGCTCCCTGCATTTACTTGTTATAGCCTTCATGTATAACTTGGATCAAGTTGTCTGAATTTAACGAATTGAAAAATTGATTGAATTGTCTGTATATGATCACCAAGCTCAGTTCTACTAAATAATGATAATTTGTTACACTTTTATTTTTTTCTGTAAAATGATCTGAAATCGCATTAGGCCTACGTTCACATCCAAGCGCGGTCGTGCTTGCTTGCATTGCAAGTTAGGCTACATTTGTCAGTGCTTCATCCGTGTGAATGTGTCAGACACAGTTTGGACGTACAGCACGCAGATGAGACTCTATCAGTGTGCGTGGGATAGCGAGATAGCATCACGTCTCACTGTAAGGATTCACAATTATCACTCCTATGACATGATAATAATAACTTTGCAAAGATATTATTAACTGTGAACTGTAAACAGGCGTATTATGCTGCTTTGCCGGACACTGCATCTGAAGGCGTTGTCGTGACTCCTGCAACCGGCGCCCTGCGTGCAAAACATGTATTTCACTTGCACGTCCGAAAGTATTCTCGAAAACAAAACTGTATGAAGGTCTGTTCATTTTAGTTACAACAGCCAGATTTTTTTGGTTGCGATTAGGCTTACTGCTAATCTGCAGATTTTGGATTAACTTGTATTTTCGCTATTATCATGCTGATGTAGCTAGCGCAACAAACATAGGACTACAATGTAAATTGGTGATTATATAAGCGTAATAGTTTATTTTTATTTATGAGTATTGGAAAAACAATTTGAGTTATTAGTCTTTAGTAACTTATAAGCAGTTTATTACCTCTGCCAAGGAGGTAATGTTTTTGCCGGTTTTTGTTTGTTTGTTTGTCTGTCTGTTTGTGAGTCAGCAAGATAACTCGAAAAGTTATGGACGGATCTTTCTGAAATTTTGAGGGTGTGTCGGGAATGACACAGACTACCAGTGTTTCAATTTTGGGCGTGATCCGGAAGGAATTCTGGATTCTGGATCACTTTGAAATTTTCGTTACCATTGCGTTAAAGGGGGCATAAGGGAACCGCTGGCAAAGCGAAGATGGTGGCGCCACCTGGCGAGCAACATTGCTTTGGCGGAGGTACCTGCGGGCTGTGACTGCTTTCTAGTTGATTATTAATTTATTGCAGTCTGTCAAATTCTGAAAAATTTGGAAAATTTTGTCTGGAAAATTTGGACAAATTACTTCGTTTATATGAGGAAGAAATGACTGTCAAATTGTTTAATTAGGATGGTTTCTTGCTTGTCAGGTACTGCAGCATAGCGTACAACATTGTCTCGCTCTAGCTCTGTCGCTCAATCTGAGCAGTATCGCGTTTCCAACAGTTGGCTGCGGCAACCTGCGATATCCAGTCGACAAAGTCGCCAGATGTTTCCGGAATGCCGTAGCCGCTACGAACAATTTAAGGGTAAGATAAGTCAATAAATCCTGGAGATGCTGGCGTGTAAACGATATCCCTGACGATTTTGTATAAATCTAAACATTTTCACAGACATGTAGGCCTATAGAAGAAAACGTGACTGGGTTTTTTTCTGAACACAGTGTATAGATCTACAAGTGATATGCTTGCTACCGTTTGATCGTGAAATCAAAGGCTCATTTTTATTGAAGCATACCGCAACGTAGTTTCTTTAGGCGCCTGTGTATAGCTAGCATCCTTGACGCATAGTCAGATTGTTGCCAGCATAGGCTACGAACTGCATCAGCTGTATTAAGCAGCCTGTGTTCATAAACTGTTTTGTTATTTTTGTGTTTTGGTCGGCTTCAGGTATACCTGGTGGTGCAAGATGAGAAGTCGCTCAGTCGCTTTACTGAGTTGTGCACCGGTATTATATTAGTTCTCACTTTCACTTTATACGTAACGTGCAAATACAGTCACTATCAACGGTGAACAGGTCCCGACAACAAAGAGTTCGGTATTACTCTGTCGCCAGCGAAATGCAGCACCATATCGCGTGGTGTAAAACAAATTTAAGTGCCACCAGGAATAAATTGACAAGTAATTTGAGCAAAGCTCACGTGACGCGCGATAGCAGCGGTCCTGCCACCTGGGCAATCGTGTACAGCATGCAATAAAATAATACTCAAATTTGAGGCCTCCGTACGGAAGACTGCTTGAATTTAAAAGGTCGAAATTTACATTGTTAAAATGGACTTTTTTAAGCTAAAAATTTCCTAAGCCTTCGCAAGTTGTTTTGGTTTATCACCAGCCATTTCGTCGCAATTCACTCCGAAAATGTGCGCTGACTATATGGCCTTGCATATAGCATTATAAGAGTGCTTTACTTTATGCACTACATACAGTAATGTTGTTTAGCTCGCATAAGTGCAGACTTTACACAGGCTGGTTTTTATCCTTGAACTTATTATTACCGGTAAGCAAATTACTCTACACAGTGTTTTATAAAAAGGGACCCCTTTTGTTTTTTTATAATTCACTCAAATGATGATCAATTTACACAAAATTTTTACCGGTTGTAGCCGAAGAAATACTAATTCAAAATATTGCAACAAAATATGGCAGTTTCTTTGTTTCTTTGTTTGCAGATTCTTTGTTAGTCGTGACGTAATGCTGACATCATAATGTGTCACGGGTACAAGCTTGATAGTCTCAACTGGTGCTGTCAGTTGATCATCATTTGAGTAAATTATAAAAAAACAAAAGGGGTCCTTTTTATAAAACACCGTGTATACACGTTTCTGCTGAGTTACAATCACTTGTTACTGTCGTCCATAACTAGTTGCAGCGACCGATCAAAATGCATCACAGTTGCAGCAGAAATCGTCAGTGGTTTTCAGCATTGTTGCTGTACGCGGCGTCGCTACTGACGTCGTTAAGAAGGCGCTCGACTGCAAAATGGAAGATATTGTCTACAGAACCAGTTTCTCATTCAACGACGACTTGGACGCCGGTCGGCTTCAGACGCTGCTGCAGCTGCAGTCCGCTGACGTTCAAGTTAACGTCGGTCAGTTGTGACTATCAGTTTAATCACTTTTTTAAAAATCTTAATGCTAATCTCTCGTTACGATTTTGTAGTTTTGTTGAGAACAATCGCAGTTAGAGCAAACGTGAATTGCATAAAAGATGTACATTGTACAATCGTGTATTTTCCTTGTTTTTCTTGTATTTAAGAAACGCAGTTAGTATTACGAGTTACTGGCAACAAAAAATAGTGTCTAACACTGCCTACTCTGCATCCAGTTGCCATTTTCATGGTATATTAGAAGCAAAATGACGGACACTGAATTAACCTAGGAAAATGACTGAATTTCGACTGCTGTCAGGTTGTATACGTTCTAATACTTGCAAACAGACATACCACTACCAAAGTGGATACCGCGCGCTTTGGTTTAATGCCTTAGAATCAAAGCCGAATACATCACTCTTTCGGTACTGTTTAGATCATGGAAAGAAGACGGTGGAGCTCAGTGGTGATAAATCGCAGGTCGTTCGACTACAGCGAACCGTTCAGCAAATGCTGCGCGAATTCTGACCAATCCTTCGACCCGGAGCACATCAGGCAAACGCAGGGTCATTGATTATCAGCGCTGCTGGCTTAATCTCGCTAACTGAACATTCTGTCACAACTTCGATCCCGCTGAGGTGGTCCGGCAGTGTAAACATATATCCGGCTGATGGCTAAGGAAACGACAATCACTGGCCCACAGTTTTCCGCGGGCCGCGAAATTTCGAGAAGAGCCGCGGAATTTGCCCTTTTCCGCGGAATTTTGCAGAAGTTGAAAAATGACCAGCGATAAGTATGATCTGTGGCTTGATGACGTAATTTTCTCGCGAAAGAATCAAACTAAACTGCCTAAAGCTATGTGTCCTCTACAAATACACTGTGTCTCAAAAAACATCCCCGACATTTTTGACTGTAACTTTAAAACCAATTATCAGATTTTGATAATTTTTGGTACACATATTCCTGACACAACTTGCCATCAAATGACCATTTAGTTGCCCACTTCGCCCAACGTTTGTTTTTGACGTACCTAGAAAAATTAGATCAAGCGAAATATGTGTTGAAATAAACAGAAAACCTGAAAAAACATCCCCAATACTATCGATCGTAACTTGAAGAAAAGTTAGTAGACTTTAGTAATTTTGGCGGAAATATTTCTGATACTACTGGCTATTAAATAAGTGTTTTAGTTTCCACCTCACTTAACGTCTCCTGTTGCACTACCTGGGGAAATCAGACCAAACATAATACGTGTTAAAATGAATAAAAAACGTCGATAAATTCCATCTATCCTAATCTTTGGGCCCCAACAGCCAGTCTATTATAAGGTTTGACTGCTATGCAGCAGTGTGTCTACCAGATGAAGTATAAAAATGTTTGAAGAGTCAAGAAGCGACTGGTAGAGCCTGCATTGGTCTGGAGCAGAACATTATTGACACTGCTGTCAATGAATGAAGAAAGCATCTCCTTGCCTGTGTTTGCATAGTGGGCCAACACTTCAAACAATTTTACTGCAGGCAGTTAAAAATGGACAAGTGGATGAAATGTCAGCCAAAGTGTCAGAAATGCGAACAAAATGCGTTTTTACGCGTTATGTTAATTAAGCCATCATATCGCATTGGACAAAAAGGCGCTATTTCGCTCGTTGCAATTTCCCCAGGTAGTGCAGAAACAAATGTTGGGTGAGGTGGGCAACTGAATAGTCGTTTGATGGCAAGTTGTGTCAGGAATATTCACGCCAAAAACTATCAAAATCTGATGATTGGTTTTCAAATTACAGTCGAAAATGTCGGGGATGTTTTTGAGACAGTGTAGATCACAATACGGCACAATCGTAAATAAACACAATTTGGATATCACTTTTGAAAAGAAAAAAACGACTGATAATGTTCTTTGTGTGTTGCTAGCATAACTCAGCACAACGGCAGCCTTTAATATAACTGAGTTCTGAACAGACAGAGCTCAGTTTACTCACAAACAAAAGACCGCGGTGAGCAGGGTTCCTACAGGTCTTCTGCAGCAAAGTTCCCTGACTTTTCCAGTCACGGGATGACAATTTCCCTGACCTTATGGAAACAATAACCCTATCGCACAAATGTCAGAAATGGTACATTATATCATAAGGTAATGAAAGAGTATTAATGGAACAATATGCAAACGACAGAGAGGCCCTGGTTGGGAGGTCAAAGAGGCGAAGCCCATCTGAAGCTGAAACACTTCTAACTTTTGGACGTTTAATGGAAGCCACAAATTTGCCTGCTATTTAATATTTGTAGATGCAAAAAATCACATATATCCAAGATCATTTTCCATGACTTTACAGTAATAATATTTTTCCCTGACTTTCCCTGACCACACAAATTTTCTGACTTTTTCCAGTTTTTCCTGACCTGTAAGAACCCTGGGATAGCTGCGGAATTTTGCAAACTGGCCCGCGAAATTTGGCAAAATTTTCCGCGGAAAACTGCGGGCCCTAAATATCAGAGCTCCAGCCTTATGACTCGGAAATGACGTTATTTTTTCTTTTTTAACGCTTAGCTAAACATTGCTATATCCCATATTAACAATGGTAATTATCTGAAAAACTGTTTGTTATGAATACGAAATAAAATATATTAGTGCTGAAATCTGTTGCAGTCATTAGAATAACTTTGCAGTAGAAGTGTGTTTTCTATGTCACTTTCTACCAACACAAGCACAAATTATGTTAATAGAGGGGGGCTACAGCATACAACAAAGTTCCTATGTTTGCATGTCCATGATCCAATACATGACAGCTCAGGAAGTGGTACATTCCACGACATACTGAGGCAAGTTCATTTGAGACAATCGTCGTAGATATCATTCTATGGTCATCAATCAGCATTCTGTTGGCTGTTCTGATGATGAAGTGCTCAATCTACTACTGTACCCTTTCTTCAACGTCTGGGCCTAGTATCTGGAATATGCTGCCTGACAATCTGAGAGACCCGTCTCTCAAGGCTTCTGAATGCTATAAAAATTACTGTTTGCTCTTCACTAACTTATATCCGCTAAGTGATATCATAGGTCACGTGATCATTTGATCCGAAGGCCCCGATCGAGTACCCTACCCTAGAGCCAAACAGGAAGTGGTTCACATGACCGGTTGCAGAGCTACTGGCATTTAATGCCCATAAATTTTGTAAGTCACGTGACCCTGACAAACCCCTGTTCGAAAAATGTGAAGGGGCCATATCCATAGTGTCTCTGTAGGCAGTGAGTTGGTGGAACGTACCCACCAACACAGTATAGGTCATTTCTCTGTAGGCAAGTGTGTCAAATTCAAAGTCACCCACAGTCACCCAGTCAGTTCAGTTTGACCACAAAAAGCCTCAGCTGCGCTGACAAAAATGAATACCAATAAGTAGCTTGAGCCAGTTTCATCAGTTGAAAAGACAGTGCAGAATCAACACTACATTATTAGCAATAAACCAGCAGCATAAGGCAAAGTACAAAATAACAACCTTACAAAGACTTCAAACAATCTCAGGGTTTCTATTAATTCTACCAGCAGAGAGCGTAACACATGCAGAGATCACTTGCGTATTATTTATACTAGGAGAAGACAACACTGTTGACTGCTCAAGCTGGACAACAATGATGTAAACAAAAGCGATCCAACACTGCAGAGTCAAAATCTGTCTGCAGTCAATGACATTTGTTTGCTTCAGATATTTATGTACTTTTCTCTCTCTCTCTCATTCCCGGTCATAGGCGTCAAGGGTCAACATTGAATTTTCCTCGGGACCTGGTCATGAGCTGGGCACTGTAGCACCAGGTGTTCTGCCGTCTCGTCAGCGTCGTTGCAGTGTGGACAGGTGATGGAGTCCCGGCGCCCAATTCGGTGAAGCCTACGAATTCTGACATGTCGGTCACTGAGATACCTGTCGTCAGCGACACTCTGTTGATGCAGTTTAACTGTAGCACAAGCTGAATTGAGATCCATAGTGTATTTTTCTCTTGTTTGGACAATGCAAGTAATGAGTAAGCAATAAGAAACTAAGTAAAATATCAACATGTATGTAGTGCATCAATGTATTCTGAAAAAGAAAAATGTCTTTAAGTAATGATGCTGTGTGATCATATAATGGATAGAAGGCTAATGGACTGGCCAACTCTGGTTAGTTAACAGTACTATTATTGTTACTGATAGCACTGCTAGAGGGCTGAACTTTTTAATAAGCTACTGGGGAGTCAAATCAGTAAAGTTTAACATTTGCATAACAATACACAGGCCAAATGATAATGCTTATCAGTGACTGTAGTCTATAAGAACAACCACTAGAGCAGACACAGCATCAATATGGATAGCTAATAAAGTCTCCACTGAATGGCACAAGCACCACATGACATCACTGCAACACAAGTTCCTCAAACCAAAACATACAAAAACATATAGAAATAAGACATACATTAACTCTAAAACACATACGCTGCAAAATGTACAAAAGTGGCACATGAAAGTGCAACAAAACTTGCAGGTATTGACAATATTTGACTTATCATCAAGCCACACGAGTATATTAAATAAAAAGCACTCACAGAGAGTAGAGCGTAACATGCACATGCAAATTGTAATGTTACAATTTTAACTTCACAGCCACAGTGATGCCAGGAGTGAAAAATGTCTCCAATCACCACAAAAGCTAGAGTGGTTTATTTCTTGTCCAAAAGTCTGAACCAAAAATCTTGTACAATTCACATAACGTTGCAGTCTTGATACAACATGCATGACATTCCCACTGAAATGCATTGATACGACACCTAAATGCATGTAAATAACATACCAACATACCGACTGCATAATGGGAAACTGTAACTAAGAAACAATAAAAAATTAAAAAGGAACATTAAAGCAGGGTTTCTGGATCTTAACTGGCCGGTCAACTTAGCGTTAACTGACAGATGTGCATAACTCCTGTTTCCCATTGCACTAACCAACAGTCAAAATGACCAAAAATATAACTGGCCGAAATCAGCCAGTTAGCTAACTGTTGATCGTAGTTATCGTATTTAATGCAACTTTTGTACCACTTTGCAAGCAGTTAATTGAAGAATGTGATACTATAGAATGATTTTACCACATAGCTCTGCATTCAAAACGCTTGATGAGACATTTGCTAACTACATATTTTACTATGATATCCATTCATGAATGGACAGAATGGCCGTCCGCAATTGCTTAGCTGGCTTGTGGGCTGGCTGACAAGCACTTGTGCTCATTAATATTCATGATGCCTGCCTGCGCTAGGCAGAAGCGATTAGCGCCGTGTGCATCGTTGCTAAGCAACTATATATAGTTTATCATTCAGTCAGCTGACAGCCAGTTAAGGTTTCGTTTAGAAACGTGCACAAACATAACTAGTGAGTTACAATTAACAGATGGTTTATTAACTGATCAGTTAAATAAAAATTCCAGAACCCATGTTAGTACAGACTATTCTATCACAAACAGTTAACTCGATATACAACAATGTACACGGTATAAAATACAAATCCAATCATGACAACCATCTTAGTCTTTAAAAGACAATACAACTTGTGAACTGTTACAGGGCTCCTAGGAGGAAGAAGTGAAATTTCAGGACCCAATGTTTACAAAATTTCAAGACATTTTTATCGGTTTCACGAGGCTCAAGACACAGAAAATGCACATTTTTCGGTCCTCATAAACGTTATTCATTGAAGCAGATCAGGATTGCAGTCCTAAAAATGTTACTAAGGCACTGTTACACAAAAAACAATAAAATGTCACAAGAGAAAACATTACTTGTCACTCAACATCAGCAACATAAACATAGTCATGACTTGTACTGACAGAGTCCTGTTAACTAAGTAAAGTACAAAATAAATGCAATGCTGTAACGACAACATAACAAAGGTCCATACCAGGACATTCTGACCAAATGAGTAAAATTTCAGGACATATGTGACATTTCAGGAATTTCAGGACAACTGGAAGCCCTGCTGTTAGCGAAGGCACAGACATTATGTAGTCTTTCAGAAAATCGCAAGCACCACGTAAGTAATGCACATAAACAGTATCAAAATACACTGCTCCAAGGTGACCATAAACAACAGTGAACAAAAATAGCAGACTGAATATGACTTAAGCTTCATTTCACGCTTGGCAACTGATTTTGATCACGACGTTGTATCAAAAAAGCACAACTACAGCCACATACACAATATCCAGAAAAATATGACCTGTCCTGCATGTTTGGAAATACAGCTAAATTTTATTCAAGTCAAATAGACTATGTTTGATCAATTTTAGATATTCCACCAATTATTTTGGCAAAGTTTGTCAAAAATAATGAAAATGCATATTATATTACAGGTAAAAATGGCTGAGTGTTATGCTTTTACCTTTTGATATTGCAAAAAACACTGTATATCACAAACTTCACATGATATACCTTCTAGTTTCTCTAGGAATAACTATGCACAAATGAGATTTCTAGTTTGTTATTAAGTATAGCACATTCTCCGTTGACAGCAAATATCATTTCTGGACAGCAAGTAAGTGCAATAACATTAGTCCTTATTATCTGTCAGATCAATAACAAGAGTAGTAATCACAATCCCACAGCAAACTGAAACCTGATGTATCAAACCAAAAAACATCAATTTGATTTATCTTAATTAAAACACTTCATTCAACTCCTAAAATTAATAACATGCATATCTGTAATTCTGCAGTAATATATCATAAAAATTATTGCTCTGTGTACACTGCATCTTTACAACACTACATACTACAAACAAATTTTCTCATTTACACAAAATCCATTAAAATCACAATCTGGTCACTTAACAAAGTACTGAACTAAACAATGAATAAACATTTTATGCTTTTAAAACACGTTTCTGGAGATATACTGCAACAACTATTACACAATGTTACTTTACAGCACATGATTAGTGTACAGTACAGCTGACATTATCCATCTATTAGTTACCAGATCTAACATCATTGAATAAACTCCTAGGTTAAGACAGCAACTAGTATGCTATCATCAAACTACAGCCTTTACTGGCTATTATAAGTCTACTCATTGCAGTGAAATACAGTACTGAACAGTCATTCTGACGACAGTTGCAGCAGTTAGTGAAATTTCAACAAAATAGTCAATAAAAGAGAAAATGTCGCTAGAAGATACAGTTTGATGTATGCATATTAATAAAAGTAAAACAACCCTTAAGGCCATAAACTTTTCTGCAGGAAGAACTTGACAAATTTGCAGGTTGATTGCAGCAAACAATGCTGAATTCACAGCAAACTCGCAGCTGTGAACTGAGATAAAGATGATGCAGATAAAATAGTGATTTAAAAAAATTTCTACAGATTAATATAAAGCTATGAAGGACAACATGTCAGCAACAAACAGCAAAAAACATTCTGGGCTGAATTATCATTTGTTAAATTGAACCATGTGTTAGTCTGCTCAGCTTCACCTGCTCCAGGAAGAAAAGCAGTGGCAAACATTTCATAATTTTTCTGTTTAATAGCTGATTCTATGCCAAAATATTGATATTTTGTGGTATTCACCAATATGCAGCATGATTGCGATGGGTTTGCAAATCCACAAAATCTGCAATTGTCACACAAAATTTACATCTTCAATCAACGTTCAAACTACACTAAACAACAACAGTGTTTCATTCAGCTAACAAAGCCAATGTTTACAGCTGTGAGGAAGACTCCTTGATTGACTCAACAGCCACTGGTGGATGTGGATCAGTTGGCCTGCTATCACCATCCAGTGAAAACTTCTCCCAGGCATCAGTGTACCTAGCAGCACCAGCAGCAGCCACTGCTCCGGAGCATGCTGTAGCCGACGTCGATGATGAAGCAACTCCTCGCTGCTGCAGACCAGACTCATACTGCAGGCTTGCTTCACTCAGAACCTTCAACAGCATCACCAACACGTTCATACAGTCACACGACGCCAGGCCTCACACTCAGAACATAACATGAACATTGAACATTATACACTCACCCTGTGCTGTACATTGCAATCTGTTATTATTACGCATCAGACGAACGAAATACACATACACTGTCACACATGCACATTGTACGGAAACATTAAATAAATAATCAAAGTAATTCAGTAAAAAGTGAAATTGCTGATCGTTGCTGACCCCGGTAGATCAAATCACTACAGGAGAAGAAAGCACATACCTTGAGATGTTCTTCGACGTCAGCGAGCGACTGGTCGACCCAATCCAATACCCCAGACAGTGAACAAGCCGTTTTGGCCAGCATAGCCAGGTGGTTGACAGACAGCATCAGCGATGAACATCTGCAGTTTAGCAAACACACCATACATATACAATCACAATAACACTATCAGCCTGCTCAGTTATATGATTACTCAGAACACAGTGCTGCAATAACATGAACTAAATGTCTCTTCATCAAACTTTTCCATTTTAGAATCTAATTCTGACAATGATCATGCTCATGGCAAATGATATCCACAATCTAAAAAAATTAGCAACAATAAAACACAGCACAAATGTTACATCAAAGTTCAAAATAAAAAAAATGCCTAGCACTTCAGCCACTTTACAATTAACTACAGTAAGAAAACAGAGTTTAAGTTTAGTCTTGAAAGATCGTAACTTCTAATGTATAAAGGCACAAAAACTGTATTTACCATTCTACTTAAATAACATATATTATGTTCATACTAACTATTTCTATTTTGTTTCAATGCTTTACTGTGTCTGTGTCCCACTGTATCATGCAAGGCTGACAGCTAAGTTCTGTCTCCTATAATAAAATTAATAATAATAATAATGGATACGATCTAGTTCCGGTGCGGTCGACTGACATTTTCCTGAGTCGATTTTGTCGATTCGTTTTGGTTTTAGTGCATTTCGTTGTTTTTGTTGTTATTCTACTTCGTCGGAGACATTTGAAGATAGCTTTGGCTCGTTTGTTTCATCTATAAGTGATTTGTATCGTTTGTTTTCAAGAGCCTTGTTTATTATTCGTTTCAGTGGACATTGCCCGATGTCTGTCAGGTAAACCAGCAACACAGGTGCGCTCACTGCACCATCAGCAGCCTTTCTCTCGCGCGTTTGTCATGTCTCAGGTCTGGTCTCTCTCACAGTTGGCTAATAAATCTAACGGCACTTGTAGCTTTCGTCTTGCCACTCGGCAGCTTCATCTAAGGGATGGCATGGTCCACAGACACGGTCCTCATCATGACCCATGCCCTGGATCTAATAATCCACCACTGCAATCTTCAGCTGTTCAGTCACCTTCAGTTGACACAAACTCCAGTGCGGCAGCAGCGAGTCAGTCCAATCTTCCACCGTCAGCTGTTTGGTCGCCAGCTGATTCCACGCTGGTCAAACACATACACAAATCTGCCCAATCTTCCTGCACCTCTCATCTGGCTTCTTTACTGCAAAAGGTTGTTTCTAACCCAGATACTGTTCCATACTGGACAGAGCTTTTTAATTGGGGCAGCATTGTCTTGCAACCACCGAAGCGTGGCGAAAGGTGTCATAGTCTTGTCAAAGACTATCAAACAGCGGATCTCTTTGTACGCTGCGGGTCATTCTGATGGCGATTCAGCAAATACTTCACGGTCTGCCAAGCAGCACAGACGCTCTACCACCACGCTCAGTCAGGCTATTTCAGCTAAGCTGGAAGACGGTAACGTCAGGGCAGCCATCCGTATTTTGATGTCAGAAGACAGTCCGGCTGTACCCTCTGCTGAGTCTCTGCAGGCGCTACGTCAGAAGCACCCACCAGCGTCCAGCAGTCTGTCCAACCTG
>Ga0056128_1007687_pt1 | contig 13603 bp, 8 predicted proteins | sample WorMetLIZISLAND2_FD_71113 | JGI IMG/M metagenome (GOLD analysis project Ga0056128, IMG submission 71113) | Marine gutless worms symbiont microbial communities from Max Planck institute for Marine Microbiology, Germany - Olavius geniculatus... ... | reverse complement strand
GACGCCGCATGTATAGCACCATGTAGTTAATCAAAAGATTTTTGCTGTTTTAGTGGACTGATATATTGTCACGTCGTCCTTACACTGAGTTTTAAACTGGTAAGTTTTTTACATTTATTTGCAGTAACAGCTGTATATTAAGCTTGTATATAGTAGGCCTATATAGGCCTACATTGTAGAGCATATCTTATGAGTTTGGTAATATGTTATAGGGGGCATAGGCTTAACAGTAGAAATAGCACAAACGCAGTTGTGGGTCATAATTTTACAAATCATACTAGAAATTTGCGGCGGGCCCAACGTGAAGCCGTCTAGCACTAAATAAATCTGATTGGCGAAATCTAAAATGCCCCTCCCTCTGCTAAAGCCCTTTAACAGATCTCGCTGAAATTTAGCTTCAATTCCTTACAGATAAGCGTCGCGTCGTCCCCCAAGTTTGGTTTTGGTCTGCTGTTCAGTTTTGGTGAAGAAGTAAAAAAGAAGCCCAGCTGTCGCTAGGATAGCTGACAGTACAGATTCTTATAGTGACCTTCAAGGTCATTGAAGGTCATTCATTTTTATTTTCATCTGATAGGGCGTAGGCCCTATGCCACTCGCTCACCGATCGCAGCAATTGAAATTGGACACAATTAGGCCTATTTTAATTTTTTATTCACATGCGCTAGACAGCACAACCGGTCTCGCGCGGCTTCTGCCGTTGGAGCAGCCGAAAGCGCGCATTTTGAAAGAGTATCTAAGTTCGACGCCCCCGTACAAAAAAATCACTTGAATGCAGAGCTGAACGATCGTTTGCCGATGGCGGTCCGTCTGAAAGGCACATGGAGCAGTGGAACATCCGATGATCTCAGTGACCGAGTTCCACTGCGTGCTATGATGTGTTGACTGATCGGGTACGCCGGTGCTGACGTCTGTCGTATTTTGAACGTCAGCAAGGCCAGCTTGTAAGAGATGCGCTGCTCCACCGGCAACCAGTGTGGTTTCTTCAGCAGTGGATACGAGTGTGATCGTCTTGGTGCTTGATGAACGATCCTTGCGGCGTTGTTCTGTATACTCGCTGCAGCTTGTGGATGGTGCCGGATGGAGCGCCGTGGAGCACAGCGTTGCAGTAGTCGATTCTGGATAACAGCTTTACTAGCGAATTATTAATAGTGTCCTATCTCGCACCGTTTCTGATCTGAGATACAGCAACTAAGTAGTATTGGCTAAAAATCGCAAATTTTCCGTAGGGGCCTACCCTCTTTTATTTAGCGAACTAGCTCGCTCGGGGTGAACTCTTTAGAATTTATGGAAAAGCTTTACGTATCCTGAAACGAGTCTTTCGATCAGGTAGCTGACAAAGATTTGATGATCCCAGCTTGCGCTGTTTTTGACTGACCCACTCGTGTGACAGACGGGCAGACGGAGGGAATTCCGATGGCTATAGGCGCGCTATAGTAGTACCTGCTGTCGCGCGTAATAAAATCAAGTTAATTACCAGTAGTTACCGTTGCCTACGTTGCGTGGGACTTGGAAACCACGCTTTAGCTGATGATGACACTGGCCTTGTGGACTGGACGGTAGGTGGTTAAAGCGCCCGCCCAGGGGCCAGCCAGTGACCTGACCAACTGGCCGTGAATGGAGCACCGTGAGAAAATTCGCAGCCAGCCGTACGGCCGCGCATGCGCCGCAGCCTAGTAGAGGCGCCATCTTGAGTAGGTTCGCTGTTGTTTGTTGTTTTACAGCTCTATAACGCGAACATTTAGTGCTCAATAACTGTATAATTGTAGTTCGTAACTGTTGGCTACCGGCGTAAACAGTATACCAGGTGCGTCTGCTGGCTAGACGCAAAGATATCTTTGCGGGATTTGCGGTTTAGATACGCATTTCCGCCTAAGGTCAGGAGACAGTGCTGTAGACAAAGTGTGTAATGGACTAGTGGTGCTGTAGACAAAAACTTCGTCCTAATTAGCCTTATTAGCCTTGCTGTGGACGGGCCTAGTATAGGCTAGTGGTGCTGTATGCCTGTGAGAGCATACAACATGAAGTGACACAAACATAAAACGTCATTTGTATCGCGCCATACTGTCAGTCACATTGAAAGGCGCTAAGTAAGCATATATATATAACTTGGTTGCCATTAATCTATTCAGCATAAGTCATCGACGTTTGAAAGAAACTTTTTTTACCAGTTTTGCGTTTGTGTCTGTCAGCTCATAATTTGCATTTATGACACACAATTGATAACGCCAGCTGCCTTTTGTAGGCGTTGTTCAACTACTGACTGATAAAATTGGCCGTCAAAATTGGTGAACCACAACACTCAATTTTATTGTTCGTAACTATATGTGACATCAGCTTCACTGGTATGCAATGACCGATTGCAAAGAACCTGCATTATTTGTTGCATGGTGTTATTGACCGTGCACATGCACGGTCTGATGTCGTGCACAAAATGTCTGAACTTCTGAAGTGGATTGGATGACGTTTTAGGTGGCATTACGTCATATAAGGACGAACATCTTGGTGTGAATTTTTGGCGGCGGTTTTTTCAAAGTAAAGGTAGACATTAATCGTAGCTGAATATCAGTTGTGTGGCTTGGTAGTCTTACGGTAACGTGTCGGACTTGTAATCCTGAGGTAACTCAGAGGCGCAGGTTTGACTCCGCACCAAGACACTGCCGGGTAACGACCTTAGGCAAGTTGTTCCCACACGTGTGCCTCCACACACATACATGCCTCTGTCACCAAGCATTATGATTTAGTACCGGTGAAGGCCACACCGCATGATAAACTGGCTCCGTATCCATGGTCTCACAGTGTAAAAACTGGTGTCTGGCTGAGGGCCTTAGGAAACGGAGATCAGCGTTGCCCTGTGGGCCGTGAGGCTCAGGAATGACTTTACATACGTTTTTTTACGACCTTTAGGTTTTGGTCTTGCTTTTCAGATTTTGGTCTCGTTTGCATCACTGTTAACTTTGCGTATCTGTATATGTATTACGGTATTTTATTTGTTGTAGATTTATTATGAAATGAGTCGAGTGATGTCGATGATCGTATTGAGTGTCTGGTGTCAACACTCAAATTGGTCAGTTATGATGAAACTGCTGAATATGGCGGCGTAAAATATCGCTTCAGTGACTGTGAGATGGCTGAATGCTAGTGACCATATTTGAGCCATTTGTGTTCAAGATGAACGGCCATCTTGATCCATTTGTTCCAGTGTCAAATGGTTTTCATGAGACAGTTGCATCAAGCGGCTTCTCAGCTGGTGGTAATTATGAGAGCCTCATAGATCTGTCTCCATCGCGCTGTCGAGCACCATCGAATTCCAACCCTCAGGATGTTGTGCAGGAAGGAGGCGGGACTTCTCACGGGGCAGTGTATGATTCGCCGTCGCTGTCGACCAATGGAGCTCTGTATAGGAACAATAGTGACGTCACAGCCGCTGTGAGTCATTTACCTGCACACTACTGGACAGGTGAGGAGCTGTGTTAGCATGTTACTGTGTCGTTATTATGAGGCTGTTCTATTGCTTACCAGACATTTCGGTCCCATCAATAAAACGTACCGGACACTTTGGACCCAGGACAGAAGTGTTCATTGAACAGATCGAAGTGTGTCAGGCACTTTGGACCTGAGACACTTTGGACTTCTAATAGGCTGCATTACAGGCCTTGCCCGTCTGGCTTTATGTCCATACATCTGTCCTGTATGGGTTTCTAATGTGATAATAAAGGGCATAAAAAAGCCAGAATTGGTTCGAACTTTCTTCTGGCAGGAGTGACCAGTATGTCCACTTTTTGTTTAAAGGTTTGTGATTGGGAGGTAGGTTTTAGTTTCTTATCTGTAGATGAGCTGTAGAATTATGGCTGTATTCTGGCTGCAGAATATTTTAGCACTCAGCTGACATGGGAGAGTGATGCTCATAGCTTCAGCTGACAGTAGGCATAGTGTGTTCAAGACGTACACTGCAGATTACAGAAGTAGCCACAAATGAGTCGAAAGGGCTGGTCTAAGGACTGATAATTTGGGCCCACCAAGGTGTGGGGATCTTAGGGAGGGGGCAGTGAACTCCATCCCCACCAGCTAGGGGGTTTGAGGGAGTGTTTAAAGCTTTTCCAGCTGGGTCCGGGGATCCCAATCAAGTTGCGTTTGTGTGTTGTTACCCAAGTGGTTACAACACACTCTGCATAAATGTTGCAGTAGGCGGTTACCTTGCAGCAGGATGTAATGTGTGGTTTGTAGTGTTATAATTGCTCATGTCGGGTGATAATTTGACCATTTACCGGTGGCTGTATAGTGATGGTACCCGACAGCAGGTAGTGCTGTAGCTGTAATGTACATTAAAAACATTAATTGCTTCATCCGTCACCGCATAATTACAAAATACTGACATGAGGCAGTAAGTGGACAAAAACAGTGCAATAGCAGGTTATAGTGGTGGAAGCTGTGAGCAAAGCCAGAGCAGTGCTCACCCTTCTAGCCATTGTTAATTAGTCTGTATGGCTGTTGGTTGCACAATCTTATGAGAAAAATCCAGTTCATCGTACCCTGCTGGCTTTAATTTATGTGGTTTGTGGGCCGCTTGTGGACTGAGTTATGGGATGCAGAGGTTTCTAGACTGTGTGCAATAAGATGCACCAATCAGAAGGGCACTCGGAATGTGCAAACCTTTCCCAGGTGGCAGGACCATATTTAGTTGACATTTTCCCTTATCTTGCAGTGGTAATGAATCTTTCAGTCTTATTCTGCATCCAAGTGCTAAGCTGTGGATTATCACCAAAATTTAATCACTTTCACCTTTGGTCAAATTTAACTTTTCCTGAGAATTTCAGCCAAAGTTGCATGTAACTTTTTTGCATAATCTTGCTAACCAACATACCAACAGACAGACAAACACCGGTGTGTCTTGTAACCTCCCTGGCTGAGGTAACAAAGCTGCAACTTGGCTTACCTGACAGTGAGTTAATTACAGAACAGAATGTGCTGCTACAGACTTTTGCTATGATTTGTCTTGTTGCAGATGTTCACATGATTGCTAGGTATAACTGCACTTTGTGACAAAAAATACAGTACTTTAAGTACTTTTTATTTATTGTATTTATGGTATTTTATGGCACAGTCTGTGCAAGTATTATTTGGGGGGAAAAGACCAGACTTACTAGTCCATGCAGTGTAGGCTTATGCAGTAATTAATTGAATTGTACCAGCGGGCACCCCTCTGTTATGCGTGACATTGTGTCTTTTTTGTGCCTGAAATGTACGTATATTGTATAGGCATAGCCTTGTACAATGTCTGACAGTCTAATCATCTGTCTTGGTTGGGTTGTCTCGCACTGAAAGTCTCACATGCACGTTGTCCTACTGACCTAATTGCACACTGCTGATGCAACGTCTAGTCAGGGTGTAGTAAGGTTGGAATGCAGTCTTTCACTTTTTCTACACAGGAAAGATGTTTCACCAGTATTTTTGTTATATTTTTGGCATAACACGATTTAAAGCAAACAACACACAAACTTTCTGGCAGAATAATTGATAATGTTGCTTAACGTTGACACTGCTGGGTTCCAGGCGGCCTTTGCGTATGACTCTGCATATGACAAGTTGATTGCATGAGCTGCTACCAAGCTAGCCACCAAAAGAGTTATTATGTCTATGTCTCCCTGCCTTCAGAAAGCTTATGAATTTGGAATAGGCATGGGCGAACCCCCAAGAGACGGTAGAGTATATAGTGTACGGTATTTTTTCCAGACTGATCTTTAATCTTTCCGGGCAGCCCAGAAAAACGGCACAAACACCACAAGACTAGCAGAATTGACCTAGTTAAGATAAAAGGCGTAACTAAACTTTGGCCAGCAGGCAGGATCTAGTGGTCTGTATGCAGCCAGTTTTGTCAATCAGTCAAACAGAGTTGCTTTAATAGCAGAGAGCTATGCTTCAAGGTTATTAGTAGTAACATAAGTAATTTTAGATGATGGTGATGTCTGGGTACGATTTTTTGAAGAGCCAGATTTTGGTACTCACAAACAACTGTTGTGAACTTGTGACACATGCTGTAGCACTGCACTTTGCAGACAGAACAGATGTTGCCTATTGTATCATAGGGGTGCTCCTATACAGCAGGTATTTTCACCGTTAGAGCACAATCGTTGCCGGGCAGTAATGCATGACCGTTTGGTCAGTCAGGCTCTGTCTGTTGCTGTAGTCTAGTCTCTGAGATGACCTCTGTGTTGTTGTTAGGCATTCATTCAACCCAAATATTTTTTCCACCCACTTGCCATGTGGGCACCGGCGCACATTTGTGCATCTTGTACAGTGCTGGCAACCCTGGGGGTAACATAAGATCATGGTGTTATGACTCCCGGGGTTTAGTCAAGAGGGTGTCAGTAACTTAGTGGTATGAAACCGGGGAAGATTTTGTTGACATATAATACAAGAGTGTAGCTGTTGCAGTTGCTATAGGGGGAGCTGACCATAGATGCCTGCCGCAAAAGGCTTGCAAATGTGAACTTAGTTTTTTACCAGGTATCAACCAATCACCAAACGTTAACTCAGCCTTTCATCCCTCCAGGGTAGGCGAATCGAGTACCTGTCTGGCTGGGTTAAGGCAAGGCCGTCTTGGGCAGTCCCTGGACAAAATTTGCCAATACTATTAGACATAAGACGTCTGGCATTGCGCGGTTGTTGATACCTCAGCGTATGTCACTAAGTATAGGACGTGTTTTGAAAGCGTTTTGGCTGGCGCCGGCGCATGTACCGGCGTTTATTATTTGATCATAACGCTGTGCTTGTCATGTCATCACACAGTGCGCTGACGTGCTGATAGAATGTTGTCCCAGATATCCATGCCTGTAATGCACCCACTGACATCTCTATTTCTTCTCAGCCGTCTGATCTCTTGTCTGTGTCTGCTTTTTACGCCTGGCTGTGCTAACTTGCTAAGCCGTCTGGCGCCGGTGGCGACTGAAGCGGTATTTTAATTTGGGGGCCCAATGGCCCATGGATGTAGAATCCAGGCCAAAGGGGGCTAAGATGTGGGGAGGGGGTTTCCACCAGTGTCCCCTCTTGAGAAATATTTCGAAATTGTTGATCTTGAAATGGCGTGTGCTTTGAATTTAACATTTTTGGTTTCAACAAAAGCTGTAAAAATCAGCCACAACCAATAAACTCTGATCTGTCAGTGAGTCCTCATGTCTAAGGTACTGGTACTGAGGTTTATTCTGGGTGAAAAGTTGGGGGAATGGATAGTTTTGAAAGTTTTGGCATGTGCGTCTGGGATGTGGCCGGCGTGAAAATTCAGTTTGTTGTCTTACAGTTTGTTGAATTTATCGCCCAGTAAGCTTGATATGGTGCCCCTTAGGCGCCACACAGTGTGCCAGTTCTTGGAGCTGAGGGGGCCCGTCTCCCAGTTGCAAAGTCAGGATTGCCAGGATGAATGTCCCAATCCTTTCACTGATAGTTAGAAAGCTGAAAAAAGGCCAAATATGTTAGTGCTTGTTTGCTACGCTGATATTTTGATATCATTCCACCAGAAGAGTTCTGTGAGGCCATAATGCACCAGCCCCCGCCGGCTGGGGGAACTTACCACGTATCACCAGATCCTCTAGTCAGCTGAAGAAGGGATATCCCTCCCAATTCCATCTCCCAATCCCCGCCCCACTCCCCCTCAAAAATGTGGACTGACCGACGCCACTGGCGCCAGGGCCAGACATTGTATAATGCTCACATAGCTAAAAGCCGGCCAGGACAGGTTACTATTGGGCTCAAAGGTGTTTTTGTGAATGAGTAGAATACTGAGAATAATGAGATTCGTGCTGATAGGCCTGTGCATTTTTGCACACCACTCTACGCCGTGCATACGCATATATTGCCGCTTTGTTGAGGACCATCGGTCGCACATCATGGGTTTCCACATTGAGCGGGGTTAGGCGTGTGACCGCGCGAGAGTATTCCGTCATCCAATTCCACCCAAGCCCGGTCATCCCTCCCTGGATAGGCAAAATGAGTACTGGCGGTGGTGACGGCTACGGCTATATGGAAGAAACTGCGCTCTGTTATACCAGGACTGCTGGCATTCTGTATGTGCATGACCTAGTTGTCTGTCCAATGCTATGCATAGAATTGGACAGAGATAAAATCACCTTTGTGTCCGTCTGAAAATATGACATCCGATGGCAATAATTTTAATAATTTTAATTATTTTTTAGAGAATTAATTGACCAAATTTAGTGCAGTTTATTTTCCCTTTTCCAACTTTTTCCAGGAGACATTTGCTTCCACGTGCCAATAGAGTGGACGTCTTTGGATGCTGACTTGGGCAAGTTGGGCTGTATGCTAGTTTAATTGCTGGTGGGCTCAAAGCGCCAAAAAGGTTTTGGGAGTTCCAATGCAATAAACCAAGCTGTCTACGCGAAATGGTCTTGATCGTCACGTTGTTCATCGTCTTGTTAAAGGGTTGAGTTTTTTAATCTGTGTATTTCAGACATCAGTCGACGGGGCGGGCAGTCAGACGTGGTCGTTTACGATCCGCCGTCACGCCGCGGCGCTGAGACCGGCGGCAGCATGGAACAGTCCTGTAATCCGCTGCCCCATCCCGCGGCGGATCATGAGTCCTCGCCGGCCAGTAGCAGGGGTACCTGCCAGGACGACTTGACTGAAGATAGCCCCCATCACAGTCATCAGCCTCGTGTTGATTCTACCGCTGACATCAACAGCCGTCTGACCAACAACCGGTAAATAAACTGCAGCTTTCACTGCATGCGACGGGTGAGGCTCTCGAGGACTGTCTTCGACTTTGTGGACAGTCCTTGAAGTCAAAAAATCCTGGCTTTGGCCTCAGCCTTGGCCTGTAGTCACTAGTTTTGAAGTAAATAGTTTGAAGGATTGAAGCTACATTTTTACAGTTCATTACAGTTTGAATGAAGTTACTTAATGCACAGTATGATGCACAGTATAAGAATCATCATACTTACTTCACTTACTTACTTATTGTCCTTGACATTGAAAATTCTGGCCTTGATTCCATTTGTGCTGTGTGCATAATGTTTGTTTTAATCTCAGATAACTGCAGTTACTCTGCATGCTTCGCATAGGCCAGCTTGTTATCTCTGGTAAACTCGTTATCGTGGAAACCATCAAGCCTATCAGAACGTATTCTGTGTAACGTTCTGAACTGTGTGGAACAGCGGTTTTTCAGGTGAACTCAGCCTGGCCATCCCTCTATGGGTAGGCGCAATGAGTACCAGCAGCTCAGCTGTCTCCAGTTTTCATGGAGATGAATTTCTACAGTTTGTGCATGTATAAGGTTATTTGAGCATCCAGTCATTGTTGCTATTGTCATCTCTCACTGCTATTCTTGATGTTGAAGTGCCAAGGCCATGTTATTCAGCGTGTTTAGACACACCATCAACAACCGGTCTAGGGTCTATGTTACCTTTCGAACTTTGCCTGTGTGGTTAATCATTAACCGCTTTACATGTGGCTGAATAATTAATGGTAATGTTAGTTTGACAGAGCAGTATACAGTGAAGCAGTAGGCTGCATTGTCATGTGTAGTGTGACATTTTCCTTAGCCCTTAGTTGTGGCAAAGTCATTCAAGACATAATAACAGAAAAAAATGAATAAAATAAAAAATAGATCTAATTAAAATGTAATAAACATTGACAGTGTTGTTTCATGTCCTTGTCATGTTTATGCTGTCTGTTGTTAAGTTGATGTTGTGTGTTGTTAGTCAATTCAGGGATCTAAAGCTAACACGGGAAGCAATGAACCGCTACCTACGTGACCATGATCTAGAAGATCAGATTCTGGTCATAATGCATGCTAAAGTGGCGCAAAAGTCATATGGAAATGAGAAAAGGTAGCTGCTGTGCATTACCACTGTTTCAGCTAAATTTTTTGAAGTGCTAATTTCGTTATATTGACAATGGTAGTTTCGGTGGACTCTGTATATGGAGGCATGTGACATATTGAACCAGGTGTATAATAGTATTTTAGCGGGTTTTTATCGGGTTTGAGGTTTTATTGGGTTAAATCCCAACGTAATTAGGTTTTGGTATTTTCATGAGATCTAAGTTGTTAGAATGAGCTTTTTATACTGTTCACATCGAAGCAACTATCCCAAATTTTCATATGCGTAGGTTATAAGTTCTTAACCTTACCCGTAATGAAAGAATATTATTAAAATTGGATTAAGTCTAGAGTGTGCTTTTGATGTTTTAAGGTGGGTTTGCCCGATAAAACCCTTGGGTTTTTTGGGTATGTGCTGAGCTGTCTCAACCCTGTTGTTACTGCATGGCTTTGTCGCGTAGGTTCTTCTGTCCACCGCCGTGCATCTACCTGGTCGGTCGAGGTTGGATGCGGAAGGCAGAGAGGATGGAAGCAGATGGAGCTAAGGACGGTGATGCTCAAGTTTGTGCATTCATGGGTATCAGTTCGTCAGAGCGTGAGATGAGCCAGCTCAGTTTAGATGACAAGGTGTCACACCGCAACCTGACAGTCGACTTCTTTGTACTTAGCCGTGATGCCTTTTTAGAGCTGTCAGATTGATGCGTTAATTAACACATTGATGCGTTAATAAATTAACATGCATTAAAAAGTTAACACGCATATGTAAATTTGTGTTAATTTACTAAATTCTGTGAAGCAAAAGTTCCAATATTCCGTTAAACTGTGGTTATTTTACAATCGCATGAATTCGAGTAACTAAACTGTAGTTGCCTTTACATCACTACTGTAAATAAATAATTATTACGACGACAGGCTAATAAATTTCTGTGCTAGCGATGACATCAGTTATTGTTAAAAACATGTTTTTATTTGCTTTCTAACTTTCTATATTCTACAAGCGGGGCCTCCCAAACGTCGTGGGGCCCGGGTTAACTCTCCTACTCTCGGGTTAACCCTACTCTCTCTCTTCATTTGGCTGGGTGCATTAATAACGTGTTAATTAATGCATTAAAAAAATAAACGCTTTGACAGCTCTACTTTTTTTTGTTTATCAGTCAAAAGTATTGTCCTTGCAATGTTTATATTTACATTTAACGTCATCACAGACTGATCAGAATTATTGTTACTTGTTTTAGGTAATTTGACTCGGATTGTTTCGTGCAGGGACTCATTAGATTAGGTAGATTTAAATGAGCTTAGATTTGAGAGTGGGTGTTCATACAGTTGGTTCGTAATCAATCGTCCTGCTTATTGGTATCAGAAAGCAAGGTGTTATGTCTGATGGACCCATTAATTTGGCTGTTAAAGGCAGAAAAGTCCGTCAGGTGAAGTTGATGTTTACACTTATGGCATTACACATATTCAGCGTCAATCCAGTGTTTCCAAAAAGCACCATATTCAGACTGACATATACACCGTGTCCGAAAAAGAACATCCCAGACATTTTCGATTGTAACGTAAACAAGGATTATCAGATTTTAATAATTTTTGACACCAACATTTTTGACACAACCGGCAGTCAAATGACTGTCGAATTTTCCACCACACCCATTGTCTGCTTTTGCACTACCTGGGGAAACAAAACCAATGAAATATTGCATTTTTATCCTATTTCGCCTGTTCGGGTTTTCCGAGATAGTGCATAAACAGACATTCGGTAAAGTGGGAACTAGAACACTCATTTGATGGCAAGTAGTGTCAAAAATTGCACCAAAAATTATTAAAATCTGTCAATTTTCTTTAAGTAGCAATTGGTAATGTGTAGGAAGCTTTTTGACATATTTCTGTTCATTTCAACTCATATTCATTGGTTCTGTTTTCCGCAGGTAGTGCAGAAGCAGACATTGAGTGAGGTGAAATATTGAACGGTCAATTTGATGACCAGTTGTGCCAAGAATAAATTTACTAAAAATTTCTAAAATTGGATATCCCTTCTTCAAATGACAATTAACAATGTTCAGCATTTTTTTCCGGACACGGTGTACATGAGAATGTTGATTGTATGCAGAACTACTGTGCTGCTAAGACTCTGTTCATCTCCGACTCTGACAAACGCAAACATTTCATGCTCTACGTCAAACTGTTCTATGGCAATGGCCACAGCATCGGCGTGTTTGAGAGCAAGCGGATTAAAGTCATCTCAAAACCATCCAAGAAGAAGCAATCCGTGAAAAATGCTGACTGTACGTAGCCAATCCTTCACTGTAAGCAGTGGCAGATCTAAAAATGTTTGTGGGAGGGGCCAACAGCAGGGGGGTTCTCAGCCCCTTGCTACCAGCTAGAGAGTTTGGGAGTGCTGAAAATTTCCCCATTAGGGTCTAGGTTGGAGCCCTGGAAACTGAAAGAGTTGTCTGCAATTTCAGGCATCAGGATGGCATTTCTGAGCGCTTTAAATGAAATGTTTCTGATGCAGCAGATGAACAGTTTCAGTATTTAGATAGTCTGTGTGACTGAGCTGGCCATGGCTCACTGCTCCTTTTTCCCCCGTCCTAGATCTTCCACTGGCTGTTAGCATTCATATTTTAATTGTAGTCGGATACTTTAGGAATTGGCTTTTTTGTTTGATATCGTGGAACTAGCTATGTTAAATAATTGTTCAAAACCAGAGTGTGGAACAATTTTTTACCAACTCTTACATTAGCAGAGGGAGAGAGAGTATTTATTTGCCATCATCCTATGGGGTTAGCTGTTTTCAAACATTGCCTCAAAACTGAATTTTTTATGTGGACTTGTTTTATCTGTAAACATCTAGCTTGATACTGCATACCACAGGCTTCTGCTTTTTGTTTGTTAGGTGTTTTAGCAGATTTTGGTTACATGTACAACACCTTACAATTAATTCATGTCATAATAATTATTAACAGTAACAGCATTTACAGCAACATTATGTTTGGTTGCAGTGTGCATAGCGTCAGGCACGAAGGTGGCACTGTTCAATCGTTTACGGTCGCAGACGGTCAGCACGAGGTACCTTCATGTGGAGAATGGCAACTTCCATGCTAGTTCAACACAGTGGGGCGCCTTCACTGTCCATCTACGTATGTACCATTCTCATATACTTCTACTGCTTTCGCGCGTGTTAGCCATCACAATTCTGTCAGTCTGTCTGTCTGTCACATGGGTGGATCAGTCAAAAACGGTGCAAGCTAGGATCACCAAATCTTCACCGTCGACTGCCTGGGAGACTCTAGTTTCAGGAACCCTAAAGCTTTTCTATAAATTCGATTGGGGTCACCATGAACAAGGGTGCTAAATGAGAGGGGGTAGGAAAAATTTGCGATTTTTAGCCAATAAGTCCCTGTATCTCAGTAACGATGCGAGATAGGGCCTAGGTAACTATTAGTCACTAATAGGAAGTCGTATACTGGCTCTCGATTGGTGCCGAATTTAATGACCTTGGATGACCTCGCATGCCAAAATAGTGGTTTTTATGGATTTTTTGGCAATTTCGGGCTGCGAGACACATTTCAACAGTGAATTGTGCCAAAGTCAATTGAGATAGGCATGGACTAGCTACATATGAAATTTTCAGCATTTAACGTACCGGTAGATTTCAAAGGTAGCGGTCAACGGCTTCTTCTTCGACGAAGGCGGATGAACTGCGCCTCGTTGGTGCGATGGTCGAACACCAGCGGGAAGCCTCTGTCAGTCCCTAAAGGAGGGTCGGTCAGATGA
>Ga0056128_1007686_pt1 | contig 13604 bp, 5 predicted proteins | sample WorMetLIZISLAND2_FD_71113 | JGI IMG/M metagenome (GOLD analysis project Ga0056128, IMG submission 71113) | Marine gutless worms symbiont microbial communities from Max Planck institute for Marine Microbiology, Germany - Olavius geniculatus... ... | reverse complement strand
GGTTGGTTACATCCCGAGATGGTTTACCTGCCCACAGGCAGTCACCCATCGCAGTATTAACCGGGCCCGGCGTACAGTAACTTCGCTGATCGGATCAGACGCGTTACAACTACACCACGCCTACCGCCTACCAAAATTAGCTATAGAGGTCGACAGCGACCAGGGCAGAGCCCCTGTTGCAAATGCATTTTGATAAATTTTGGGCTTTCAAAATGCATCTCATGACACCTCATTAAGTCAAAAATTCTCCTAGTTTAGTCCCCTTTTTTTTCCAGCAAGAGTCCTGCTTCCCTGCTTCCGCTTGTCAATGAAGTGGACGTCCTAGCTAAGACTAAAGCCCAACAATGTTACTTCATAAACTTATATAAATACACAACTGCATTAATCTGAACATCATTTATTACTGCAGTCATCACTTCACAGGCAATATTCTGTAGATGTGTACAAATCGTGTGGATAGCAGAAAAGGCAAACAATTTACAGAAATAATATTATACTGTAACGAAGCAGTTTTTAAGATTGACAAAAATAACCTCTAAGTTTTGCCTGATATTTTTCTAACTTCTGATTCTGTTCATCAATCGTTCGCTGGTAAACGTCACTACGACTGCGATCCATTGTGCCACTGGCTTCACTCTTGTAGTCAGCAAATTACCACCAGGCTCACCTGAAATAAAACAACACTACAAGAGTATGGTATTGATGCAATACTTCTAACATAAGCAAGGTCTCTAACACAGACTCAGTCTCCCATACAAGTCAGGTGTCCACTTGTAACAACTAACTTCGTCTACGAGGCCATGAATTGAAGCTAGTAAAGCCCAGAGCAAGGCTAGGTGTTAGGAAATATTTTTCCAGCAACGGAGTTGCGAATGAATAAAAAAATACCACAAAAATTAGTGCAATGTCAAACAGTTTCAAAGTATAAAAAAATTAGACCATCACCTCAGGTTTACCACAGGATATATACAAGTCTTACTTTTTATCCCCTTTTTGCCAATGCAGTATTGTATAGCTTGTAGTCAAGTTCAAGTTCAAGTTTAAGAGACTTGTGTGACCCTACACTATTATGACTTTTTGGTATACAGTGTTTTTGCAACTTCTTGTGTTGTATATTTCTACATTTATTACATTATAAATCTCGAACTGACAGTCAAGCTAAACACAATTACTTTACAATCATTATTCCGATCGCCACGTAAAAATTTCAACCACCACATAGAATATGTAATGCAACACGTTGTCAAGTTCACACTCAAGTTTATCGCTGTTCGTTTCGGCACACTATAGCATAATTGACACGTGAAGTATCACATGTTTATATTTATTTTTTCGATAAACTACGTCAACTACGTGTTCAGAAAATTGGAGATGAATCCCGAATAGTGAGATACTGCTTTACTTATCGCATTTAGTCAATATCCTAGCGCGCCTCTTATTTTGAATTCTAATTGTTTAGCGTTCCTGTGTTTGCTGTACACTGTCTCACCACCGTTTAGTCCTGAAACCGTGAGACAGTCCAAAAGCTTCATTGCTAGAATGCTATTTTTCGTGCACTTGGCACAACTTTTTTTCTTTTTCAGCCTTGACGTTAAACCTAACCTTATCCATAGTCTTAAATTCTGAAGTGCATCTTTAACACTGTTCCCAAGCCTGGTCCTTTCCCCAACTTCAATCTTAACACACGGGGGCTATGGGTAATAAGCGGATCTGGCAACGGGTAAAAGGCAGATAAAATCTGCCGATGCTGAGTGCGGATGTGTGGGTAAAAGACGGATGTGCGGATAACATTTGTCACGTACATTTCCAGTCATGAAAGTTGAGTTTTTCAGTCATTCGCTCCGTAATTATAACTGCTCGGACGTTCTATAGGTGGCAGTCATTTGAAGTCTGTCGCTGTGAATTTCTTCACAGTTCACACTCTGCAAAGGCCTAGACAATAGCCTAAATCCTGATCGCTAATTCATCTAGGCATTTACTCAGAAAACAGTGGTCTGCTTTGTCACTTGACGACAATGCGCAATAATGCACGACAAAGTGCGACTTCAACATAACTTGATGACGCAATGTGTGACAAGATGCGCAGAGACGATATACAATGACAACACGAGACAGCGACGGATGACTACGACATGCAACAATGCACGACGATGATGTAAGGTGAGTTCTCACTGCGTGCAATGCACGTGGATGATCTCAAATGTATCCGCTATTTTAGGGTGAGGTAGCGCTTGGATTTGGGCTTTATTGAACAGTCAATTGAGATCGTCCACACGTGTTAACGTGCGCAGTGAGAACGCACCTGTATACCTACAGTGACGTCATGCGATGACAAACGACAACGATGTCTACTAAGTGCAGCAAGAAGTTACTATTGTAAACCCAAATTTGCAACAATTTTCACTCGAATGATATGTAAAGTGCAGTAATTTTAATAACGTGCCAGTCACAAAGCATGGTGTCCAAACGTCTGGCACCCAAAGGCCCCAAATTAATACACATTATACACCGCTTGTTGGTCCAGAGGCATGGCTGAGTACGATGGGTAATAGGCGGATGTCCTTCGCATCAACATTCGTCTTTTACCCCTTGCCAAATATGCAGATCCGCACATCTGCCTCTTACCGTCGTCCACACATGGGAGGAAAAACAAAAATGGGATTATTGTCTGTTCAGTCACTAGTGTAATTTCTGTTTTTAATGTGCATGGACACCGCTTTGGCTTCTTCGAACACAGCGGCACCAAATAATTAATCAGATTGGTACTAAATGGTTTTCAGTAATAAAACTAAGTACTGAAAACCAGCTAGTTACTGAAAACTACTAAAAGCTGCTTTTATTGAACAGAATCAAAGTTTTTGATAGTTTGTGGTAAGTTTTTTTTGTAAGTTTTTAGTTGATTTCGATATTTGCTGCTACTGGTCAGATCAAGTATGGAGGATTAGCGCTAACATTAGGATTAGGTTTAGCAATGTTTTCCATCGTCATTTCCGATTACATATTTTGTGCTGATGCGGTTAGTGCGGCACCCTGGACTGATACACGATATGTGTCATACATCTAATTAGCTGAAGATGATTTTCGGATGTTATTGTGGCAAATCAAATGGAGCTAACTTTGTAGATCAATTTATTTGAAACATTGGAATGCTTGCAGGACAGCAGGTTGAATTCCAACAATCCAATATACATATCAGAGTCTGAGTGGCTGAGTCCGCTTGCATAGTTAATATGATTGTATGGTTCAGTTCAAGATGCCATAAAGAACAGTACATAGTATCTCATTCACTAATGGCATGTCATCTTCAATGCTTAGCGTCGCCTCAAGGTGCGCCCGTCATGCGCATTTACGGGCATGGACGATCTCAAATGTATCCACTGTTTTGGGATGAGGTAGCGCTTGGATTATGGCTTGATTGAACAGTCAGTTGAGATCGTCCACGCGCATTAACGTGTGCAGTGAGAACGCACCTTCACAGTGACCACAATTGAGGTCAGCAGGTCGGTGGTTGTCTCGTTGCATCTGGTCGACCCATCTGTTGCAGTGGCAGCCTGGGTGGTGGCACCTCTGGCTACTTGATGGACGGCTGAGCGAAAAGTCAACGTGGCAATTGAGTGCCTTGTGGGCAGGAACGTTCTCTTGCAGTCTGGCGATGTGGCCAAGCAGAGAGCTGCAGTGACGACTGATTGACTCTGAGATTGGCGGCAGACTGATGGACTCAGTGATGTCGTCGTTTTGAACGAACTGGTGCCGTTGGATTTGCACGAGCTGCCTCTGACATTTCATATGACATGCGAAGCTATGTAATTAATGTGTTCTGAATTCTTATTAAGTGAAAGCAGTGAGTAAGCAAGTTTTATTGATTTTAGATGCTTCCACTTTATTCAGATTAGTAATACTGATGTTGATTCGACTCTCCTCGGTAGGTGGTACAAAATGTTTGTGGGTGTTATGTTGACAGTGATTATCTGTTCAAGTTACTGCTGATTGGAGATTCCGGTGTTGGAAAGTCATGCTTGTTGCTTCGATTTGCGGTATGTGTTTATCTTTGCTATGGGTATTTCATAATTACTGTAAATGTGACAAGGCATGATTGGTTTTAGGTGTACGAAACTGGGGTAACCATTTTCTCGGCAGCTTTTATGCCACAGATTTTATGGTTTCTTTACGGCTTTATCGTGATTGAAGTTTTTATTCTTTACAGTTTGGGAAATGATACTTGTGTTATGATGTTAGGAAGCTTAACATATTTTTGTTACACAGAAACTGACAAGTTATTAACTTATGTTTCTTTGCTATCATCAGATCACTCAGATACATGGGTATTGATATCAGTGGCAGTAATGGTGACTTGTTTCTAGCATTATGATTTTTGCTGGTATGTTGTATGTTGTAGGATGATACATACACTGAAAGCTACATCAGTACCATTGGTGTTGATTTTGTGAGTTCTTAGTGCTACGTTTTTCATAGTCAGCTATACCTAACCGCATAACTACTTTCATTATTTGATGACAATAGCCTCTGCATGTTGCAGTTATGACTGTATGATATTGATTGATTACAACTATTGCTGCTGTTGCTACAATGACAATAATTACTGCTGCTTAACAATTATGTCTACAGCTGTGAGTATTGGCAATTTTTGTTCAATGAGACGGTTATTCTGGAGTTATTCCAATCAGGTCAGATACCCCTAAAGTGAACTTTGGTAATTGTTGGAAATTGGAACGAGACTTACAGTTCAGATAACTTTTATGTCACCAATAATCTGGTAGGCACCTTGGAGTGTCACTGGAAGACTGGAAATTACTTCCAAAACTTGTTGGTAATGAGTTTGTCCATTTTGTGTTATGAATATCAACAAGTGTGCACAAATGCCAGAATCCACAGTTTGATAATGTATGTGTTCATTATGTGAAATTAATGTGATTTTTCTGCATTTGTTTAGTTTGTCTCTGTTTTGCTTGTAGAAAATTAGAACAATTGATTTAGATGGCAAAACAATAAAGCTGCAGATTGTAAGTTGCTTTTTACTTACTTTTCACTTTTATTACACATGTTAAACTGACACTTTGCTAATATACCACCGGTAGCAAAATAGGAAAGAGGGCATTTTAAAATGGTTTTTGAATAGTTTTTGACTGTATCTGCTTGCTCAGATGATGATGCAATTACATCATTTATTGGACTTGTTTTCTTATTAAAAGTAATTGAGAAAATGATTTGAGATTTGGCCTTGCAGTTTTAATCATTTTTCTAGAAGATTTGATTTTCGAGTTTATGATATCGTTTGAGATTTTGCTAATTTATGGCTGGGATTAATCGACTGTTTGACTTCATCTGATAGTCATCTTTATATTAGGGATGTGTTATTCGAACAAATCGAACAAATACCGAATAATCGAATATTGGATTACATCCCTACTTTATATAGTTTGCCCAGTGCAAAATGATTCTGATAATGACTGTTAGCTGACTTCAGTAAAAGTGAAAGTGAAGAGTCAAATGAATAATGTGACTTAGATATAAGTATAAGCTTATAACTTGTGGAAATAAAATATTACAGGTGCTAATGTGCTGTGGCCCTCACTAGTCTCAACGTCGAACATTAATTATCTAATGTTTTCCGGTGATTAAGAATCTCGGTACACAGCATCTTTTAAACATGTCATGCCGTTATGTTAACTGCAGTGGGACACAGCCGGCCAGGAACGTTTCCGTACAATCACATCAAGCTACTACCGTGGTGCACACGGCATCATTGTTGTCTACGATGTTACCGATCAGGTGAGTCTTCATTGTGGACTTGCAGAATTGTGTGGTTCTGCCACTGCCACAAGCAACGTATTTATTATTCACCGATGTCCAGAATTGGGAATCGGTCATCTTATAACAGAATATGTCAGACAGTAACATTGAGTCGGTTGGTTGTGTCGCATAGTGGTAACACATTGTGTCTGATCGGTGGAGTTGGGACCCAGTTAGTATTTTGATGGGTGTCTGTCTGGCAGCCTGCGAATAGGTAATCCATCTCAGTAAAAATGTATCTAACCAAAAACCCAGGTCAACTAACCTTTTCCCCTACGCAGGACAAAATTCATGTCAGTGGATATGAATTATGAGTCACTGAAATTTTTGGTGTTGTCTCATTCACACGCCTGCAGATGTTGCTGTAATATAGCATTGAGACTGAAAAGCTGAATTACAGTTTTTCGACGCTTTAAAAGTGACTGTGAAGAGGCTTTTTGCAAAAACTTGGCCCTATGTTAAATTTAGTGCTTGAAGTTTGTACACTGATGAAATCTTGTCGCATTTTTTTCTTTATTTGCAGAGAAGGATGAGCAGTTATACGGTGTAATTGATGCACAATCTTTTGTTTCATCATTAGCCAGTAATTGTTGAAATTTATGTAAACAGGTTTTGCTGCTAAATTTGTTACTTGATTATGTGTATGTTAAGTATGTTGAGGCTTCAGGGCTTGAATGTCAGGTGATTAATAGCACTTGAATTCCATTTTGTCTTTCAGTTTCGGACATTACACTTTGTCCACGGCCACAAATTTTAGTATGTTTGACAAATTTTGTGGGGTGTTTGGCATTGCTGATGAATAACTAAAATATGCACACATTTGGCTGTTTTTGGCTATTTATACATTTCAGAATAATCAGCTACGTATGCAAAAGTCGCTAACTTGCTATTGTGTGATGTTATGCAACTTTATTGTACTATAGTATTTTACCATTCAAAACTTTTGAAACCTTTTAAAATATTTGGCTCACTTTGCTTTGTTTTGATGTACAATGGAAAGGAATCATTCAACAACATTCGTCAGTGGCTTGGAGAAATCGACCGCTATGCCAGTGAAAATGTGAACAAATTGCTGGTTGGCAACAAATGTGATATGATCACGAAGAAAGTTGTTGACTACACAACAGCTAAGGTTGGTGAAAATTCACTCTCTGTATTTTTGTGTCTCTGAAGTTGACACTTGACGCACACAAGACTGTTTGCATTTTTGAATCTGTGAAGCTAAAACACAAACTGTATACTCCCACTCCAGTGTGATAAGTAGTACACCGTGTCTCAAAAAATACATACCACTTTTATTTTTTTAATAACTTTGTGAAACATTGGCCAAGTTCAACAATTTTTGGCATGCAACATTGTGAAAAAACTTGACGTAAATGACTGTTGTTTTGGCCACCTCACCTTAATACTCTGTCTACACTGTCATGTGAAATGCAGAAGTCGTAGTTGGTTGTTTACAACAGTGTATACATTACATACTTTGTAGCGCATGTGTCAGTGCAGTAAATTGCTGATACCACAAAATTATTGAAAATCTGTTACATATTTAAAATTAATTAGATGCATTTTAAGATCATATGTCGACGAACTGAAATGACGCATCAACAGCGAGCGAGCCGCTCTGGGTCAGCGGTTATTGAATGTGTTGTTGGCGAGTGGCATTTTCGTCCACCGCTTGTGTTCATGCTGGAGGAGAACATTTCGAGCACATGCTGTAATAAACATAGTGTGATGTAAAACGTGTGATTTTTGACAGATAATAGCTGTTACTCGTGTTTGTCACTATTCAGTTACCAACATTTTTGAGCATGCAATTTTTGGAATGCGGTATCCATTATGAATTCATTGTTAACAACAGCCAAACTACAACTTCTACATTTCATAAAGTAGTGCAGCAACAGTAATAAGGTGAGGTGGCCAAAACTATAGACATTTACATCAAGTTTCTTCATGATGTAAAAAAACAGCCTGCCAGAAGTTATCAAAATTGGCCAACGGTTTACGAAGTTATTCAGAAAATAAAATTGGCATGTATTTTTTTATACATCATGTATATGTATTTTTTGATTGTCAGTGTAGCAGAGTGTTGTTCTCTGTTTGTGATTGTTGGCCTTAGAAATAGAATGAGTCAGTGCAAATGCGAGCTTGTTTAAAATGCACTGACTAACTGGCAGTCATTTGGGCAAGCTGCCAAACTACCTTGTCCGGCTGAGTCTTCCTGACTTGGCAGTGACTGATGATGTCGCTTGATTGCAAAGTCACGTACTGTATGTCTGTAAGTAGATGTGTAAGTAAGTTAGTATTTTATTGTGAAATTTAAGAGTCATGTTGCAGTGTGTTGACTGTCCGATATGTTTGAGTATTGCAATTGCATATTGCGCAGTTTGTGCATGCCATTTTAGTGCAGCATATTTACTGCTGTTGAAATGTTAAGTGCTTGGTGGTGAATTACTCAGGAGTTTGCAGATGGGCTCAACATTCCATTCTTGGAGACAAGTGCAAAGAATGCCACGAACGTCGAACAAGCATTCCTGACGATGGCGGCCGAAATAAAGCGTCGCATGGGGCCAGCAGCATCATCGACGGCAGACCAGCGATCTAATGTTAGGATCAATGCCAGCACTCCAGTCAAATCGTCCAGCTCAGGCGGCTGCTGCTAAACATGGCTTATCAATCATTATTACATGTGTATTAATATAGGAGCACATGCGGGGACCATTTTGTGTGTGTGTGTGATATGGCTGACTTTTTGTGCGATCTGTTTCAGACGTATTCAGACGTAGCTTATTCTTTAAATTCAATTGGTAAACTGACTGAATAGCTAGAGCCAAATGGTATGTGGCAGAATATTACTTATTATATCAATCGATCATAAGAATATAACGATTTGTCCGATGAATAGCTGTATTGTGGCGTAGACTGATAACACTATTCAAGATTCAACTCGTATAAGAAGTTGAGGATGACGTTGTGTATTTATTTTTAGACTTTTAAGTGCTGTACAGAAGACTATTTGTGGATGCATTTTTTTGGCTGTAGGGACATCAGCATTCATTTTGTAACATAAGCTTCCAATTCTTTATTGTTTCAAGTTATATTTCATAACTTGTGTCTACTGCTGTTTACACGGAGTTTCATAAAAATAGGACCTGTTTTTGTTTTTTTATCATAATTTACTCAAATTATGAGCAATTTACATGAAATTTTTACCAGCTGTAGCTGAAGAAATACTAATTTGAAATATTTGAACGAAATATGGCAGTTGATTAAATATTCTTTGTTAGTCATGATGTAATGCTGACGTCATAATGTGTCACAGGTACAAACTTGCTAGTCTTAACTGGTGCTGTCAGTTGCTACCCTGCTTCGATAGTGAACTTAATCCAGTTCACTAATGAAAAATGCTTATCGTGTCAGCACTGAGGAACATGAAAACATGAAATTGGGCGTCTTGTGATCCAAAAACTCAACATCTTGCAAGCTCGGTGTGCTAGTGCACTGTCTTGCTCGAACATGTGAAAGACCAACTATTCCCACAGACACGTAAATTTGATTGTTTTGCACGTTTTTGTGGCTGCAACTGTAAAACTTTGAATATTTGACACCAACAAACCAGATTTTTTACCACTGAAGCAGGGTAGCAACTGGCAGCACTAATTGGGATTAGCCTGTTTGTACCGTGACACATTATAATGTCAGCTTTACATGACGACTAGCAAAGAATATTTAATCAATTGCCATGTTTTGTTAAAACATTTCAAATTAGTATTTATTCAGCTACAACTGGTAAAAATTTCATGCAAATTGCTCATCATTTGAGTGAATTATGAAAAATACAAAAAGCGGTCCTTTTTATGAAACACCATGTATATGCTGTGTCTGCTGGTGTACTTTTGTCTCCTAAATTTTGTTCATATTTGCTTGCTTCATGTAGTATTTGTTAGCTTTGCCGGTAATGCTTTTATATTGTTCGTTAAATCGTTAGGAAAGAGTCTTTGTCGCATTACTCACTAAAAGGCAATATTATGGGCTTTTTTGCAACTAAGATCCTACAAAATTACACAACTTCTCAGCTTTCTACCTGGAATTTGTGTTATTTATCATTAAAGTCATTCATTTTGTAATTGTTGTACAGTTCACCAATGTTTGAAAATTTCATGATCTCCCAACGCTTCAACAAAATTCTTTTTTTATTTTTGTTTATTTTATCCACTCGTTTTTGGTACCTGGCTTAAGGTGTTGTAATAGGCTGGAATTAGGTAGGTCACTGATTATTGAACTTGGAAAGAGATGTTTTGTCACAATCGTATCCACCAAGTTGCACATTATATCTTTGTAGTGTTGCATGTTGTTATCAACTATGAATGTGGATTATTATGTTGTAATTTTGATGGCTGGTGAATATTTTTTTACATACTTGTCACAAACATCAGCTACTGAGCATTTATTTGTAAAAGTAGAAAGAAACTTTTGGGTACTTTTGCATCTTGTACTCATATATTGTGAAACATGTGCAGCGGAAGGCGTGAGACCAACTTATTTATTTTGTTATTTTTATTGTTGCATTTAGTGTTATGAAACTGAACTCCTGTTTGATTGTGGTTACTTGGCATATTATCCACAGTTGCTACTGCATACTTGAGTTGCTAAGTAATATGATAAGCTAGAAAAATATTTGGCCAAGTGCATTTATAACCTATAGCTGCACAACCCTAACTTTATTCCTGATCTTTGACTTTTTGTACAGAAAACTGGTGCACCAGTTATTTTCACCCTGGAAGGTTTCTTGGCAATTTCTGTTTCTTTATTGTAAAGGTTAAACTTTCTGTTCCATTAGTTGGTGGCGTAGCATAGTGGTTAGAACGTCGGTTCTGGCTGGCGAACTTTCCCTATCCTGCGCTAGACTGACAGATGGCCGTGTGACCACTTTGTGCGTAAAGCGTCCGCTATCAGTCAACCAACAAGGCCAACTCAGCCTGCCATCCTTCTGTGGTTGGTTAAATGAGTAGTAACTCATTATATGTGTTGCAGAAGGTGGGGACCTTGGTACAGCTGACTGGGGCTGCCTGGCCTGGCCGCTGTGCTAGCCTGTGTCTGCAGGCTGCACACTGTGGCTGGGCGGCCGGCGGCTCTGGTCAGTGACGAAAGCGCATTAGAGGTGTGTATACGCGATGACGTGCTATACAAATTGACGATTTCTACCTTTACGATCTTTACTGTGTGTTTATGTGCATTTTGCCTGAAAAGGTCGTGCCCAAAATGACCTATGTTGTGTTGGGTGGGACGTTAAACCAACCCTACTCACTCACCCACTCACTTTCTTGGCAATTTTGTTTTTTTACACCTTTAGGCATTTGGCTTTCAAGCTAGGAGCCCATACAGGACAGATGGACGAACAGGCGGGGGGAGGGCAAGGATGACATTGTGGCCTGTACTGACAACCACACAGTCACAGAAATTGCTTTCTGCTGTATGTGAGATTTGAGTCTACAACTCTACCGATTTTTTATCTTTACTGAGTCAGCCACCAACACTTAATGAGAGATGCGAATTGTAATTAACCGCAATGTAATTTTGGAAGAAAAGAACTGTTAATTATAACTACAGTACATTGGGATTTCTGTTCATTTTTTGTCTGGGTTCTGTTTGTAGTAATATTTTGTTATTACTTTGTGTGTTAATTGGGTTATACAGTTTCTGCTGTAGACGGTTTTTACAGTTTGTTGTCAGAATAAGCCATTTATGACAGCTTTTATTTTGTTCCTACAGTTAAAAGATATATTTTGATAACATGTGTCACCAGCTTGCTTTCGGTCGTTTTCTTCCTTGCTCTCCAATAGACAGCATTCTGAGATTAATGACTGTCTGGAGGATAACAGGGAAGATTATTAGAGCCGCCATTACCATTATATATGCACAATTATAATTTGTCAGTTCTTACAATTTTAGGTTTAGGTCGTTTTATGTGTTTTGTGTTTTAAAAACGTTATACTTTCTGTAAAGGTTAAACTTTTTGTTTCGTTATTATGTGTATGTGCAATTTAGCCTGGAAAGGCTGTCTCCGAAATGGCCTATACTGTGTCGGACAGAACAGTAAACCCTACTCAGTCACTTACTCACTTTCAGCCATTTGTTTTACCATTTGATTGCTCATCATTTAGGACAGTTGTGACATTCAGATTACTTTTGTGTTGTGACTGATGCTGTTCTCCTGAGGTGCCGAATGTGTTTGAATTATTGAGTTCTGATGGGTGCGGCACGTTCACCTGTGTTGGGAGGCAGGTAACACTGTGTGATCCCGTATGGCAGGTGACGCTCCGTAGCTCTGAGGTGGGCTTTCCATAAAAAGCTATATCACCACCACTTCAACCTTTAATGCAATTGCAGTATGAGACGCCTTTAGCCAAACATTGGCCATTAGTACTTCGATTCCGCTTGACTTTGACTTAAGGCCATTGTGACGTTGATAAATCAGCGCACTCCGGCAGCTCCAACTTCGCGGTTCTGAGTTTATGATGTTTTTTTGTTTTTTTTTCGTTATTAATCCTAGGTACTGTGGAAATCAGATATCAGAAGTCATAGGCAGTGACTGCGGAGACAGGGGAAAAATGCTGTGGTAGCCTTGGCACAACCGGGCTAAAAGTGTCATTATGCAGCGCTTCAAATACTATGTTGAATCAACTGCTCTTGATTATTTTATTATTGACAATTTTGACATTTTTTTGTATACTAAACAGTAAAAATTGCAGCTATAATGTCACTGTGATTTTTTTGTGACCGGGGCTCTGCTCCAGACCCATTGGAGAGCTTATAATGCACCACCGCCACCTATATGCCCTAGTCCTTTGGGGATGGAAACACTCGCACCATTTCCAGTCCTCTGGACTGTTTCTCATTTTGCACCTGGACATGCTGTCTGCCCTGGTATTAGCTGGCGCACCTTCTCTGTTCACTCTGACTGCTGCCACTGCCAACTTGATCATACCTGGCTTCTGCTGCAAATTACTGTTTGTTTGAGTGCAGGTTTCTGAACTGATCTGAACTATCTACAATCTGTCCTCGTTTGTCCCGCTCTCAGGATTAATTTATTCATATTCGCAATCCATAAATTGTCTTCCATCGTTTTGTGCACCACCCCTGATAGGCGGAGGCATATTTACATGTTGTCCGTCTGTCAGTGTGTCTGTGTTTCCCAAACAGTTTGTCAGTATCTTAGAGACTACGAATACGCTAAACTTTGTTTGTTGTATAGTTAAGTTAAAGCAAAAGGTGAAGATATTACGTTTTGAAGGTCAAAAGGTCAAGGCTAATAAGGTCGCTGCAGGATCAGATGTGGAAAAGTTTTAGGCCTCTTGCTTAACAGATTTTGATAAAATATAAGTGAGTTTACATAATCTCTACTTTATCCGATTTGAACTAATAGCTGGATAGGTTTTAGATGTGGTACAATTAAAGTCATGGTCAGAGCAAGGTGAGATATTTCTGAGCTTTTGCAATGGGTGGAGGTCGACACTTAAGTATCACAGCCTGTCTAGGCACTGGATCATACATAATTGAGTCTTCCGTTGACAGTATAATATATGCACATGACATAATATAACTAGAAATTTGGGGCAAAGCCCAACGTGAGTACGCCCGGCGCCCTAAGTCCGATTGGGGGAAATTAAAGGGGAGGGGGAGAATTTCCCCGGCATCAAAGTCACGTGGCCCGAACTCAAATGCATTGGCATACGCCGAACGCGCTTCGTCGACTTAGGGTAGGTCAACATTAGCGCTTATAACTTGGTTCGTAG
>Ga0056128_1007681_pt1 | contig 13609 bp, 7 predicted proteins | sample WorMetLIZISLAND2_FD_71113 | JGI IMG/M metagenome (GOLD analysis project Ga0056128, IMG submission 71113) | Marine gutless worms symbiont microbial communities from Max Planck institute for Marine Microbiology, Germany - Olavius geniculatus... ... | reverse complement strand
ACAGCACCACCTAGGGAGTCATGCGCGAATTTGGCAGAGTCACCAGGGGGGTACATGGCCTTAAGACGACTCTGTAACTGGCGAGCGGGACCGCTATGAAAGCAGTCCTAAGATTTTTTTGGAAAGGTGCAGAAAAAACAGCAGTATCCGGCATGTGTCGAATTCCATGGAAAGCTCGACACGGGCCTCAGCGATCCGCAGTGAAGAGAAGAAGGAAAAGAAAACTGGGATCGGTATGAACTGGTGGGTGGCGACTAACATTCGGGCTGGTAAAAACATTGACTTAACATTGGGCAGGCGAAAATAAACACTTGGTCACAATACTGTTTTAGCTAAATAGCTTGTATATAATGCGAGTGAATTTACATTATGTTCATTGATGATTCGATCGTGTTTGAGAGACATTGAATGAGTACTGACAATCGTATTGATGAATAAGTTGATTAATGGCCTGCACAGTACGTCCATGTACGTCTAGAAATAATTTTAACATGGCTATTGCGCAGATTATTATTTTGATTACCGCACGGTGCAATAAACATTATAAGATGTAATAGGCACTTAAATAATCGACCCCCCTATTTTAGTAAAATTTTCCTTTATTTAATGAACTTATTAAATTTTAATCAAGTATTTAAAATAACGATATACAGGACATGAGATGTTTAGTATGGCACATTAAAAAAGTGCCTTTAATAAAATTAATTTTGCAGTTGTTACTTATAGAGGGTAGATAAAATATTGTACTTAATATGTTTATTATTAAATAACAAATTAATTATTTATTAATTAAGCAAAGAATTAAATATTTACTATTCAAATTACATAAGCAAATTGTAGTATATATTTTTTGCTTGATGGTATGAAGGAAAAACATTAAAAACAAATTTCTTAAAACGTTTGTCTATAACCTTGATTCCTTCTTAACCTTTAAGCGATGTGTGAGGCGATTGCGTGATGTGCGAGTTATCTTTATGTATTGTGATATGTTGATGTTGCGATTAATGACGACTTTGCGGAACTCATAAACAGATTTTTATTAAAACTGTTTACATATTTATAGCAATAAAACATAACAGTTACTATTAGGGATAAAAACTAAAACATATTGCAAATCCTTAATACAGTAGTCATTAATTTTTGCCAATTATTAAAAATATTAAATAGAACTGCAAAGTTAAAATTCTCATTAGTATTAGGCTGTCCACTATTTGTAGTTTTACTTTTATTTGTTTTTACATATATACGTACAAATTGTTTTAATAAAATTTGGCATTAAAATTTTTTAAAATCATAAAGGTCATGTAAAGTTTTTAAGCCTTGACTTTTAGAGTATTCATCAACCGCAGCGTATTACGCGATGTGGTCAAATAATGATGTATTGCGTACTACATTAGCGAATGAAGATATAGTCATGTGGTAATTAATTACTGTGCTAATAATGTGATAACTATGATGTGACATTGCTGTAATAATTGCTTTTGTGATAAGTATAAAGCTGCATGTAAAATTATATTAATCAATGCATAGATAAATATTCCAATGAGCATGCAATATTATTATATTTTTATATTTGGGCATAGGTATTAATCAAATTAAATTCGGTTGTATTCATATTGCGAACAAGTTCATTAATTAAAAGTAAACAAAACCGTTAATGGCAGGATAATTTTTTTCTTAGCTAGGTTTAATAAGAAATTGAAAATTTAGTACAAATTTTATTTGAAAGGTTGCTCTATTACTTACTTGTTTAAAAAAATAAAAAAAATTAATATTAGTATCGCTTGACTTCTTGAAATAACCAGCTCTCATGATGGATTGATATGGGATCACCTTAAAGCTCGATCAACATTTATATTTACAACATTAGTTGTAATCACCGGCAGTTTTGCACGGCCATTGGGGGTGCACCCTTTGGTGTTTGACAAGCTGGTCCGAGGCAAGATAATCGAGCATAACAGACAATACCTTGCCGGCTATTGCATTTAGCCATTAAAGCACGATGTGAATGATAGAGAGAAAAATTATGCTACATCGAAAGCGCAAGTACACGCGCGATTAACTGTGTTCACCACAGTGTGACAGATAAGCTTATAGCTGTAACATCCGATTATTGAGGATGATAATCGAGATACACGCGATGTGATGTGACGAGATCAAAGCATATTAAGCTTATCAATTATTTTGGATTGACACAATTTTTACTATGAACAACCGTTAAAAAGCAAAATAGAAAATTTTTAAATGGAAACATAAGGACCATCGATGATGCGTAATGACCAATATGTCTACGAAACAAAAAAATTTAGTTATTATGGATGTTACATTATGTACTAAAATAAATAAAAATAAAATACAAATAAAGTTGAATTAAATCAAGCACTATTTATTGTTTAAAGATGGAATTTTTAATAGGACTTTTAAAGAAATCTGGTGATCATCCATCATTGATGTATTTTTTATATTTGCATGGTTTATTAAAGAAGCAAGTCAAATATTAAATCATATACTCCACTTAGAATATTTGATTATTTGAAAGCATGTTATAATGTTTAATAACTAGACGTTAAAAACAAAATTAGATAAAATGTGATGTTATATAATCTGTGGATAGTCAGGTTTAACATTCTATTTTTAAAATTTAATTTAATTAATTAACAAATATGATGTTGAATATGCACATTTGACTTGTTATGAGCCCAAATATCCAAGTGCTCATTTGTCTTATAAGTTAGTACAAGAAGACTCAATTAGTAAAAAATATTATTGCAGCACTAATGTTTAGACACTAGAATCTTCATTGCATTTTTTTATTTACTGTTGACTTCGTTCGTGATGGACTTGCACACGACAACAACACAGTCAATTATAGTTATAATGCTTATTGTTTATTGATGTGATTTGCTGACTGTGATACGAAAGCGCGATCCGTGATAATTGTACTATAATATTTTTATTGGCTGCATTGTGTTCAAAGCTGCTGTCTGATTCATGAATTCAACATTTTTGGACTAAAAAATTAAAATTTATATAACACTTTAATTTTTCAAAAAAAAATTTATCCACATAAATTTTATTAGCTAAGAGGAGGGAGTGTGTATGGAGTGCGAATGAGTTAATGCAAGCTGAAAAGTTAAAAATAGTCTGACAGCAGCTTGGCCGATGCAGTGCAGCAGCTAGTTTTCAGTTGCTGCTAAGATTCGCTTGAATACAGACCTGCGTGACTCGCACTTTTTTCTTTCTCAGTTTTATGTAATCTTATTCCCACGGCCCGTTACCTACTCGTAAATGCATAATTAGGAAAAAGGGGCACCAATCAATTATCCTTACACTTTTACGACTTTGTATGGTAAGGAGTCATGAGCTTCACTCTTATTCTAAGCAGATCTTAGACTTCCATTTTCTTTCTGTAATTCTATAAGCCGTTTTTAGTGATCTCTAGATCAATATCTTTGGCACCTCTTAGACGTTTATCGATGTGTGTCTTGACTTGCAACCGTGTAGTGACTGCATTAATGTGTTGTGTCACATCTGTCTTACTGCTTCGCTTAACTTACGGTTGTGTTTTACATTTATTGGATTCTGATAAACCAACATCAGGATTTTCTGCACCGATCACATCATACAATAAATTTTTTATGCACACTGCCAAGACTGAACCTCTGAAATACGGAGTTTCCAACTCTACCTGAGCTACCGGTGTCCTGCGAATGGTTCCATCGATCAAAATGCAAATCTGGTTTTGTCCAGTCAGCTGATCCTCAGAAATGAGATCTTGTCGTACGACCACTGTCGAACACCCTGTGTCACGCAGTACTGATACATTTTGTCCATTCAGGCGTCCCTAAACAACAGGCATGGCAATTCTAGTTTTTTGTGCAACATTACATGTTTCTGCAATAACTGGAACAGTACAACCACACTTTAAATTCAACTCTGAAGAAAGCAAGACATTACATGGCTGTCTTGGGGGATGTTCTGTCACCAAGCACCATGCACAGTTTGACAGCTGATGGGCCCTATAAAACATGCATCGACCCGTTGACTGCTCATGCGCAGCCTCCGCATGTGAACTAACCTCACCTGTCCTCGATGGTTCAAATCGTTGTCCAAACCGCACACTACCTCGGCCTCGATCAGTAGCATGACCACGATCACCCCCCACGACCGCGACCTCCACGATAACCACGGAGTCTCCCACAAAATCCATGGTTACTGCCTCCACGAAAACTCCTGGTATCTTATATCTCCCGCATGGTTACTGTTTTGGCTCTGTAGCGGCAGTCCCTCGCTATATGTTCTGTCCGGTTACATTTGTAACATTTCTTTCCTGTATTGGTATCAAGTTTCTGTGCAGCTTCTTCTTGGTTACTGTTGACTAGTTTAGATTCGTCCTGTGGTTGCCGAGAGTGATCTATACTTTTATGTGCATCTTAATACTGTTCTGCCAGTCTTGCCAATTCAGAGATATCCACTGGTCTTCTTTCTTTCAAAAACACAGCCAAATTCTTGTGACAAACATTTATGTACTGTTCTCGTAAGATCAAAGTTTTTAGTCCTTTATATGTTTTATCTATCTTAACTAATTCAAGCCAGCGTATCAGATAACTTTTCATTCGAGTGATAAACTGCAATGGCGTTTCACCTTTTTCTGGTTTTGCCATCCGAAATCTTGCACGAAATCCTTCTTCACTCAAATTAAACCTTTTTAACAAGGCTTGCTTTAGCTTGTTTTAGTTTGTTATTTTTGCCTCTGGTAACCGTGCGTAGACCTCAAGAGCCTTGCCTTTCAACAGGGCGGAAAGATATACGGCCTACTCCGATGGCTTCCATTTCTGAGTTTTTTGCATGAATTTCAAAGCGATGTAAATAAGCATCAATTGCGTCCTTACTTTCTTTAAAAGGTGGGATTTTCGGACTTTTCACTCTAAACCGAGTGACGTGAATCTCTCTCGTCTCATGTTCTTCCACTTTATTTTTGTTTTTATTTTTATTTTTATTTTTATTATTACCTTCACTCTTTTCTTCGACATTTTTCCCACAAATTACTGTAGTCCGTTTAGCTTCAAGTTTTTTTTAATTTAATTCGAACTTCATCTTGGTTAACTCTCTTTTTTCCTGTTTTTTTCGATTTTGCGCGTCTATTTTTTTAGCATGTTTTTCATGTTTTCTTTGCTTTTGCCGTTTTTCACGTTCTCTGTTTTGACGATCTTAAATAAAATCCCGCAAAGCTAAACCAGACAATCCCATTTCCTTCCCCAAAGCTTTAAGAGTCTGCACTGGAGCTGCCATTCGGGAAAGTTTTTTAGAAGTCTCGTCGGGGTCGCCAAATGTGGAGATGTGCTGGTCCTAATAGCTTATTTAAAGAATAAAATGTTACAAAATAAAAATAATACAATCCTTGTTCACGTTTTTTATCTTGTTGATCTTGGATAAAATTTCGCAAAACTGAACCAGACAATCCCATTTCCTCTTCCAAAGCTTTAAGAGTCTGCACTGGAGCTGCCATTAAAGAAAGTTTTTTAAAAGTTTCGTCAGGGTCGCCAAATGTAAAGAGCTGTTTCTCCTAATAGCTTATTTAAAGAATAAAATGTTACAAAATAAAAATAATATAATTTTATGCAATTTTTTTTATAATTTTAAAAGTTTTAATAAAACATAGACATGTAAAAACAATAAACAAAACAAGCCAAAAAAACCCACAAAACCAACAGTTTACACAATCACCACAGACCAACCAATTTTACGCGTAGAAATGCGGCGACTTAATACTGTTTGAATAGCAAAATGGAAATGAAACGAAACGGAAGATTGTTCGTATGACAGTACGGTTCAACACGGATACACAGATACACATCATCATCGAAATCATTCAACCGACCAGATGGCGCAACATCGTCAAATACATGTCCAGATACGTTCTTTTTATACACTGTTCTCAGATACACTGGTTCTGGTTCAGATACACTGGTTGCCGCTATACAACACAAATAGCACAACAAATAATGATAGCATGGAAAATATAAGTATCAGAACATGTCAACCAAAATCAAGAGTCATTCGACTGCAAATACACATGAAAATATATCACCAAAAATAATTTTACACCAGCAATGCAGCAACTGTTTATTTTCAAAATATATTACTCATAGCCTCTTAAATTTACTAGTAATAAATGTACAAAACATCAGTTTATACACTTGTTAACGGCGACATGCAATGAGTGAAACATCGAAAACAGCAAAAATCATAAAAAGGTGATATCATTCACCATTACATCGCCTAACTGTCAATGTGCTGTTGAACAATATTACCTTTTTATGATTTTTACTGTTTTCGATGTGTCACTTATTGCATGTCGCCGTTAACAAGTGTATAAACTGATGTTTTGTACATTTATATTTGCTGTTTTATTACAATGTTTTTATGTTGATGGTCAATTATAAACCATCTGCTTTACACGACCATGAAGACACTGAACGTTAAATATTTTGGGAGTCACAATTTTGATTTTTAGCGGTCACGTGACGTCATCGGTCACGTGACCATTGGACTCGGCATATGTGGTTTCCTATTGGCGGTCCATTGTAACCATGCATCTATCCTGCACTGTTATGGAGATATGGGGCCCAAAATTTATTTGGGTCACGAGCTTGACCTTTTGGGGTTGCGTGACGTCATCGGTCACGTGACCATCGGATTCGGCGTGGGCACTTTCCTATTGGTGGTCAATGATGAACATGCGCCTATCTTGCTCGGGTACAAATATATGGGGCTTCGAAGATTTTGGGGTTTTGAGTTTGACCTTTTGGGGTCATGTGACGTCATCGATCACGTGACCATTGAACTCGGCATATGTAGTTTTTTATTAGTGGTCCATTGGAACCATGCGTCTATCTTGCATCTTTACCGAGATATTTGGCCCCAAATATATTGGGGTCACGACCTTGACCTTTTGGGGTCACGTGACGTCATCGATCACGTTACCATTCGACTTGGCATATGTGGTTTTCTATTGGTGATCCATTGTAACCATGCGTCTATCTCGCACCGTTACGGAGATATACAGCCTCAAATTTGCATTTGCCCATGTTAAAGGGCAAAAGTTCACTGCGCATGCTCTGTGTCACGTGACCTATAGGCACGATGGCCAAAATGACCACATATTTAAAATTCCCATGTCTATATTTCCTATCCACTATACAACTTTTATGAGGCTACGATGACGATTAAGGGTCGTTTGTAGGTGACAATTTTATACACAGGCATGTTTTTCAATGCCAAAACTGCGCATGCCCCGTGTCACGTGACCTGTGGGTAGGGTGTCTAAAATAACCACATATTTGAAATTTCCGAGGCCATATTGCCTATTCACCATACAACTTTTATGGGCCTACGATGATGATTAGTGGCCGTTTATAGGCGAAATTTTTATACAGGAGCGTTTTTGGCCGAAAATTTCTAAGTCCGTTTTTTTGCCCAATTTTCGACTTTGGGAAAATTTTTTAGGGGTTAGATATTAACTTCAAATTTTGGTTTACAAAAAGATTTGACCCTTGCGTGAGGCCGCGTTGTCCGAGCCAGCGTGCGTGAAAATCCGCCGGGCGGTCTGACCTGTAGGTCGGTCAACAAAAAAGGTATATATACCATAGAAAAATTTTCGTTATATTTTACCCATTTGCCGAGAAACCCCCAATAGATAAATTTGCACGAAATTTTGCACGGGGGGTTGTTTCGCTGACATAATTACCTGTATCAAATTTTGTGTCGATCGGTTGAAAGGTTTCGGATCTGCGTGGGGTCGAATTTTGCCATTCTCCCTTTACTTAGCCGGTCGCCATTAACACAGGGCTGTGCTACCGCACGCCTGTGACATCAAAAATCTAGTAATACTGTCACTGCTGCACTTGCGCACCATCAATGTCAACATTCACAGTTTGAAATGTAACTAAAACTTACCGAACAGCATTATCCTTCATCAAAATGAATGCTCTGCATCTTAATACAATATTCTCCAAGAACATAACTTCATAGTAACCATATTCTAATATCTTTGATACACAAAGATCCAAACTCTGTAACTTCCATGACTTTTTACAAGCCTCATATCGCATATCGTCTTTGACCTTAAAAAATACAAAGAATATTTATACATTAAAAAATGCAGAACATAACGTAGTGTAGGGCAAAGCCAAAATATCGTCACAAAGATATCAACACACAATAGGCCTACTTATCTACTTACATCGACAAAGTGTTTATTTGTTAGTTACATGACACACAAATCTATGTACCAAAACATCGTTCAGTGCAGTATCGTCAGCAAAACTATTTACACGCCTTTACTTTAAGGTACACAGTAATAAATCCAATAGTGTCCACTAAATCTACTGATTACACTCTGCAGTTTATTGTTAAATGTCCAAAAGGAGCAGTGTCTGTTCAAATAACGTTCGAAATTTGCAGTAGGCGGTTGACCAAACGAGTCGAAGTACTCTCCACGTCCGTTGTACACGTACATGCACACACAATGACTGAGTGCAGAATCGGTGTTGACGACCAGTAGGCGTGGCTTTGCGGGTAACGTATCGACACTGAATACACCGTCAAAGTCTTTGACACATTTCCGTTTCAACGCGTTCTTTATTTCTTTAGTGTTCATACTCTATATTCGAAGACGACGTTTTTGTTGCGGTCGATTTCGATCACGTTTTTAAATTCGGCATATGCGATAACGGTAACAGTCGCAGGCAGTGCCTGTGCAAATTTCAACACCAGACGCACGCTACCTTGTCTCACCAGACTGAAGTGATTGTCTTCGCCGAGGTCAGCCGTAAGATCGAATGCGTACAGCGTTTCCTTAGTTTTTACGACTGATAAATAGACCCTCATCCTGTCCCAACTTGACAGTTCCAGCAAGTATGGTGTTGTACGCTCTTATATACTGTCCATCGACAAAGTTCGGTTCCATGGGTCGTACGGCGTGTTGCTGCTGACTATACAGATACAGACCAATCTCGTGCAAGTTAAAGTGTTAAAAGTTGAAAGGGTTTAGTTCTCGATTACCGTTGAATGCTCTGTTGTCCACCAGTCCTATGACCAATCGTGAATTTTGAGAAATCTTGAACGACCTGCAGACCACATGATGTATCGGATACTTTGCCGTTCCATGTTCCAGGGCTTTAGCGTGAGCTAGGAATACCGCCGGCATCACTTTTACCTTTCTAACGAATAGCGATGCATGCATTATCTTCGCCTTGTATCAGCGTCTCCCACCAAACAGAACGCGGATACGCGGATATTTTGGATGCCATTCCGAGTCGTCTCTGTGTTTCCTAGAATTGCCTTCAGACAATATGAAAAAACCTATAGCAGTCTGACAGTTGGAGTGACACAACCATCCTGTCTACATCCTGATGAAGCTAATTCTTTCCAAACTTTCAGTAACCAGCGTCTCTCTTACATTTTGGTGGAGATGCTCAAGTTTCCGTTCCGCGCTTGTTCCAGGCTTGGTCGTTGTTTCAACTTGACCAGACTTGCTTTATGTTTCATGTTAGTCTGCTGCAACTGTAATTCGTCTTATGTCTTCGTCGTTTTATCAAAATGAACAGTGGCAATTGTTTTTTGTTTTTTTTTTGGAATTGTTTTTTTTTATAATTTTGAATTATCGGTTGAATTGTGAAAGTCTTCGCATAGTGTCATCGTTATGTCGTGAGGTTTGGAACATGATTCAGCATATTTAGCATAAATCCGAAAGTATTAACAACATTATCGACGACGACTGCAATATGACAACGTCAGTACCAGTGTCGTTAGTGCAGTCAGTCCTCTGAATTCGGACTTCTGATGGTGGAACGCTTTGCAGTTCAGCTGTATGAAGGTTTCTACCGTACGTATATTGGACAAATATCTATGACTTCGACGACGACAACGGCAACTTTCATGATCATGTTTGGAGGACGTAATGACGATCAACAAGTAATTCGCCGTGACTTCAAACATTATTTTCTATGGCACGTTATTCAGCGGCAGCTGACGACAATGAAACAGTCCGCTAATAGAGCATCATATGGCCGCAAGCCAGATCGCCTACAAATCAGTTCGTGCCGCGGGTCGCTCTTCAAGTGAATCATTCAACGTCACCGACAACGCGGAGAACCGTGGCACTCGAGCACATCGACGACAACGCAAGCACAAGTTCAAGGACAAAGACGAGTTCGACGACAATCAGAGACAACGACAACATCCGTGACATCGTCGGAAATCGTGTCGGTACGTTAACGCGTCGCCTTACATCAACACATCGGCTGTCCACAACAGAACGTCAACCACAAGTGCATCATCACGACAGAATTCATTTTAAAAGTTCTATGTTTGAGTTAAAACTGTGCATGATCATTGGTTTGAAATATCGTGTATTGTAAAATTATGTTTGAAACGATACTGGTTAGTATAAAATAAGTTGAAGTATAGCTTTATATTAAGTTTCTGTATTTTTAATTAGTATATAGAATTTAAATTTATAACAAGATAATGTTCATACGAACACGGAGTCTGTTCAATGCCTCTGCAAAATAAAATAAGTTTAATTACTCCAACAAATGAGCACTTAAGCATGTTTAGTAGTGTTTAGTAGTGTTGGCCGGGCCACATCATATTTCTCTTACGCAAGCCGAGTTATAGCCCATTTTGTCCCAAATTTCGTTGCCATGACAACGGGGGTCGGTCGGGAAAAATGCAATTAACAACATTCGATGGCCCATCTTTGAGAACCTCCGTATAGGCGCAAAAATCTCGCAAAAAACTCTTACGCAAGCCGAGTTATAACCCATTTTGTCCCAAATTTCGTTGCCATGGCAACAGGAATCAATCGGGAAATAATGCACTTGGCAGCCTTTGATGGCCAATCCCCGAAAACCCCCTATAGGCGCAAAAATCTCGCAAACATCTTTTACGCAAGCCGAGTTATAGCCCATTTTGTTCCAAATTACGTTGCCGTAGCAACGGGGGTCGGTCGAAGAAAAATGCAATTGACAGCATTCGATGGTAAATTCTTAAAAACCCACTTATAGGCGAAAAAATCTCCCAAAAATCTCTGACGCAAGCCGAGTTACAGCCAATTTTGTCTTAAATTTCGTTGCCATGGCAACGGGGGTCGGTCGGGAAAAAATGCAATTAGCAGCATTCGATGGCGCATCCACGAAAACCCCCTTATAGGCGCATATATCTCGCAAAAATCTCTTACGCAAGCCGAGCTATAGCCCATTTTGTTTTAAATTCTGTTGCCATGGCAACTAGAAAAAAGCAAAAGAAACGCGGAAAGAAAATAAGAAAAAGAAAAAAAAAGAAAATAAAGAAAAAAAGGACAGGGGATGAACAAGAGGGAGGAAAAAAGGTTAAAAAGAAGAGAAAAGATAAATGAAAAAGAAAGGAGAAAGGAAAAAAAAGCAAAAAAAGAAAAAAATCGGGGAAAGGGGAAGGTGGAAAAAATTGGGAAAAAGGGAAAAAAAGAAAAGAAAAAAAAAAGGAAAAAAAAGAAGAAGAAAAAAGGGAAGGAAAAAAGGAAGAAGAAGAGGAAAAGGAAAAGAAAGAAAAAGGAAAGGAGAAAAAATGGGGAGAAGAAAGGAAAAGAAAAACGGAGAATGGGAAAAAAGAAAAAAAGAGGAAAAAAAGGAAAAGAAAATAAGGAAGGGGAAAGGACAAGGAAAAAGAAAAAGGAGAAGGGGGAAAACGGGGAAGGAAAAAAAAAGGTGGAAGGGAAGGGAAAGGAAGATAGCTTAAAAAATGTCGGACGCACGCACGCACGCACGGACACAAAGGTAATTTTATACTCTGTCCAACGTTTTGCATAGCATTGCATTAGATAGACAAAAATATATGTTATGGAATTTTTGCAGGACAACAGTATAAATTGTTTTTTAAATAATTGGTTATTATCTCTGCAGTACTTTGTGGTTATTAAAAATTTACATCAGCATTTTATTATAAAAACATCAAATATTTGTTCATTGCTGGCCATACTGAATGTTTAACGATGTACGCATATGACAGACAAGTATGTTATCACAATTCTCTATAGTTTATTAATTTTTGAGCACATTTTATTTTATTAATGTTAATTGTGTTTTGTTATTGTACTATATTTTATATACAGTAATTGGTAATGTGCAGTCAAATTCGTGTATTTCTTTGGGGCAAAATTTGTTTTTCTCTAAATGGTCACCTTGGCTTAGTGCAGCTTTGAATGAGTTTTAGGCTTTCGCAGTAGTAGCATATAAGACTGGGTTCGCAGGTGTGTTTTGGTCCATAACGCATATTTTGGTTGTCACTTTTTCAGTGCGTCGTGACTATGTAATCGCTTATTGATGCGGTTTTAGCATGAAGGAGTGGTAGGTGAAATATGTTTTCTCTGGTGGTTTTTTGCATAAATGGTTACGACCCTCTGTATTTTGTGTTGACTCGACTTTATAAACGTTTGTTGTTGAACATTTTATGCAACGATTCAATAGGCTAACGGCAATAATAACATTAGTTAAATTTACATTAATTTCCGGGCCTATATTAAGCGGGTGATGCATGCAATTGGAGGAAAGCTAAATCAATGAATAGCTAATTTGTATTTGGTTTATAAGAAAAGTTTCTCAAAGGTCATTTAGTGCTGCCAGCTCAGCATAGCAAGCTGCTTTGCTGAGTGAGAGATGCCTACTTGTAAAAAACTTTTGTTGGGTCTTGCTAAGGTGAAAGTCATAGCTAAGCTTGGGGAAGAAATTGAATATTTAGTGGCTATAGGCTGAGGCTTCGTCGGTGTTGCCTCAGTTCCCAAAAAGGCAATCTGTTAGCCCTGAGTCTGTTAGAAAGAGGAGCTAATGAGAATGTTTACATTTTTGGGGCTACAACCTGTAGCCAGAAAACCGCTGTGTTTACGTTTTGTTAGGCTAAAAAGATCCACGCCTTCTTGACGTCACTTTCGAAGCTGAATCGCTTAACGGTCGGATGAAGGACTTTGCTTTCTGAGTCGCTCTCTGTCTAAACCTGAATAGAATGTTGCGTTTAATAAAAGCGTTGAAAAGTCATCGACAACGTATCTAACAATTTTAGAGGCGCCCTCACATTGTGGTGGAGAATGCCATAGAAGATCTGTACCTCTTGAGTTGAAATTACGCTAACAAAATTACGTCGCAAAACGCTGGCGTTTATCGCCGCTGCTGAAACATAGACCTACTGTCGGACGGAATGGCGGTTGCAACACGGTACGTTCTAAAGTTATTGTAGTAACATGTTCGCAGGCACTATCGTGGATGCCAGGATAATTAAAAATAACTTCGGAAAGCAGGCGCTTCAAAGTAGGCGCTATGCAACGTACTGTAGCGATGAACAGTGTTTACCAGTTTACCAGTTAGTCAGTCGATCGGATACTGCCGTGCTGTAGACTTCATTCGCCTTATGGCGCTGCTCGCCTGATCGGCCATAACGATGAGCGGACCGCACAACAAGACTTAGACGAAAACGCGAGAAGGATTGCCATGGCTATGGAGAAAGCTGCAGAAAAGACGATTCCAGAGAAAGAGATGATAACTAAGAAATGGATTACACCAGAGACACTAAGTCT
>Ga0056128_1007678_pt1 | contig 13613 bp, 7 predicted proteins | sample WorMetLIZISLAND2_FD_71113 | JGI IMG/M metagenome (GOLD analysis project Ga0056128, IMG submission 71113) | Marine gutless worms symbiont microbial communities from Max Planck institute for Marine Microbiology, Germany - Olavius geniculatus... ... | reverse complement strand
CAGCTGTTATCATTCGGAAGCTAATAACGGGACAAGCCTAATACCCACTTACAACTGAAGCTACGTTGAACAGCATGCATACTGAATCAGATGCAGTTATGTGTATTCTAAAACCCGAACTCGAACCCGAAACCCGGGTTTAACATTTTTGAAACCCGAAAACCCGGGTTTGGAAAAGTGCCCCGGGTTTGCAAACCCTATCAGTGAGCTACGTAGACCAGTGGCATGCCAGTGGTAAACATTAAACGTTTAATTTCAAATTGTACAGTAGCAATACCATCGGCATCTTTCATTAACATCGCCAGTCACGGGACCATTCGATTCGTCACCAGCAGTTTACTATACGTGGTCCATTGTGAGCATGCGTCGGTCTTGCACCGTTATGGAGATATAGCGCCTCAAAAGTTGGACGCATGCGCAGACGAACGGACGCTGATTGTGTCCAATGCTATGCATTGCATTAGACGGACAATAATTGTAGCCTACATTCAGATTGGCGATCTGACGACAGTCGGCAAGAATGTTAAAACTAAGCTCAGATCGCCGATTTGAGGCAGTCTACGACTTTGCGCAACCGACAAGCGCCATGTAGCAGTTTCAGTTTGCTCGCTGTCTGTTACTTGGTCTCTTAACAAACGTATGTTTGGCCTAGGCATACAGGCAAGTCCCAACACCCAATCCTGTTTTTTCGTGGCAGGGCATAGGATGATAGAACATGCCAAGACCAGGCGCCTATTAGCGTCGCCCCTGCAAGCGATGCCACAATACCAGTGCATCTGATAGGCTACTGTTGAATATTTTTTATTTGTTCATGCTATCGTGCTATTTCCGCAAACTTTTGAGTAGCGAAAGCATAAACATGTCGACAGAAATAAAGTAGCTGTTAAGAATGAAACACTCACCTTCGGTGAAGGGATACGGGTTGTCGCGGTTATTTTCGTACCAGAAGCGATCTCCGAATTTGTAATTGCGAAACTGTTTGGCAATGATGCAAGAAAACGTGGGCCCAAGCATGCTTCCTTTGGTCGGGATCTCAGAGATGCCGGCCGAGAACAAGTCGATGTCGTCTACGTGTCTGACAACACAGAAAATATAACGCCGGTTCTCAAAGACTAGCAAAACACAATGTTATACGAAGTAAGCTCCCAATAGAATGTTTTAACGTAAATCGCCTATGCGAAGACTGACTGGCGGACTGCTTTACTGAGACGCAACAAACGTGCATCAACACTACATAAGCAAACTAGAAATTTGGGGCAAAGCCCAACGTAAGTCCGCCCGGCGCCCTAAGTCTGATTCGGGGGACAATTTAGGGGACTCACATTCCTTTCGTAGCAAAGTCACGTGGCCCAAACTCCAACACATTAGCATACGCAGAACTCGCAGTGTCGACTTACGATAGGTAGACATTAGCCAACTAACCGTTGTCGTTAGTGGACCAAAGTTCACCAAATTTTATTGTTCAACGCGGGAGGGACGGAAGTTTTTAACGCCGTTTACCGCTTGTCGACTTCTCATCCATTCCAGAGATATTCGCGCTCAAAGTTAAAAGTTGTTCTAAATCGCGCAGAATTTTGGACGTTTTTCGCTATCCCGAATTTTAAGGGGGCGGAGCCCCGAAAAGTTGTACATAAAAACACACATTGTCAGCTCCACTTAGCACCACGTCACGTGGCAAAGTTTTATTAAGCTACTCCCTTTGACTTCAAAGTTACTGTAGCTAATTCGCTAAAATTTAAGGCATTTTGGACCCCTTTTGAAAATTTGTAACAAGACCCTCGTCTTCGGTGGAAGTGCGCAAGCAAGAGTTGGTCATTTTTAGCGCGTGTAAAAATTTGGGGTGCTGCTTCCCCCTAGGGGCCGAAATATAGTTTTTCGAACAAAGCGTTTTAGGTTGGTACAATTTTAAATTTAGATCTCCAAGATTACTGGACTAAAGTTTACCGGACTTGTTTTGCCTAACGCTGGAGGAATCGCGGTCAATCAAATACTTGACCGATTTCGAATATCTTCATCTGTTCCGGAGATATTCGCCCTCAAACTTTAAAGTCGTCCGAAATCCGGCCAAATTTTGCATGTTTTTGACCTCTGAATTTTTTTGGGGGAGGGCTCCCGAAATTTTGGACAAGCATTATAAAAATCGGCTTACTGTGGATCATCGTGCAAAATTTCACGCCGATCGGCCGACGCACCTCGGAGATCTCGCGTTGGAATAAAAAACGTCTGCAGTAAAACATCAGCTTAAGTCCGCTCCGAAAACCATCGGTTGTAACGACTTACCGTTTAGCCACAATACATTCGTGACATACGACGACAGACAGACGACAACGACAGACAGACGCGTGCCATAAACACCCTACAGCATACTTGTAGCGCGCGTCAAAAACCCGCACGACAAATCGAAGCGAGTGAAATTCGGGTCTAGCGTATACGCTTGATTATGATCTGGTCTAGTATGTATGTAGTGTAATGAATCCAGTCAAAACTGAAACAATAATTAACTGTGCTCAATGAAAGCCATAGGCTACTGGTCACTGTTTTATTGAAACCGCACAAACGCAGGCCCACATTTAACGCAGAGAATCGACCATTAACGTTCCTATTGGCATACGAGCAGCATGTGCAAAAACCCTCACGCTATATAGCTTCAAGCAGACATATTTTTTGTTTATTATTCTGTTTGGAACAATCCAATGTTAAAGACAGATGTAGTTTTAATTCCTTTCCTTTCAAAGAGCACAGAAAAGACAGCTGATGGTGTACGAAAGTTAAGAATTAAGCCTACCTAAGCTAGGGATCGTCCATAAATGACGTCAAGCAGTTTTAGAGAAAAGAACAAGATAATGTTCACACGCACACGGAGTCTGTCCAATGGATTTCGATAGTTTACAGTATATGTCCGTATAGCCTAAATATAATCAGTGAGCTGTTTAGACTGATAGAAAAAAATCAAACAGTTTAATTTCAAATTGCACAGCAGCAATGATCCCTCCGTCTTTCTCTATTATTTTAACTAAACAATTAACATTGTCAGTCACGAAACCATTCGACTCGTCACCAAGGCTTTACTATAAATAATCCATCGTCACCATGCGTCTATCTTGCACCGTTGTAAAGATATGGCGCCTCAAAGATAATGGGGTCACAAACGACCTTTTGGGGTCACGTGACGTCATCGGTCACGTGACCATTTGACTCCCTGGGGTCGACTTCTTCTTCCATGGTGACCATGCGTCTATCTGGCACCGTTATGGAGATATGGCGCCTCAAATGTTAGACGCACGGACCTTGACACGGAAAGAAAGAAAAAAAGGGAAAAAGAAAAAGGAAGGGAGAGGGGAAGGAAATGGAAAGGAAAAGTGGAAGGGAAAAAGGAAGGGAAAGGGAAAAAAGAAAATGAGGGGGAAGGAAAGTGGGAAGGAAAGGTAATGGAAAGGCAAAGAGAAAGGAAAAGGGGAAGAGAAAAAAGAAAGAAGAAAAGAAAAAAGGAAAGGAAAAGGGAAGGAAAAAAGTGAAAAAGAAAAAGGGAAAGGGAAAGTGGAAGGGAACAGGAAGGAAAAGGAGAAGGAGAAAGGGAAGGGAAAGGGAAAAGGAAAGGAAAGGGGAAGGTGGAAGGAAGAGAGCTTGAAAAAAGTTGGACGCACGGACGGACACTCAGGTGATTTTATACTCTGTCCAATGTTATGCATTGCATTGGACAGACAATAATCCCCTTCCTTCTTCGTCACGTTTCGGCACGCTGCTCTGGACCCCACCCTCAAATTATGTCGCAAGCTTCTAACCCCTTCTTGAAATCTGTAGTGTAGATCTATATGAATTTCAAACACAACGCATTTTTGTATGATTTGACACATTTTTACAGGGATGTTGCACGACCGTCTGTGCCGGGGGTTGTGGATGGGGACACCGGCTGCGGTAGGCCTACATCATTTTCCGTCGCTTGTGCCATGCGTGCTGTACCATGGAGTCCTGACGTAGCCTATAGTGTACACCAATAGCATGTGGCTGGCTGTTGCAACTAAAACCCCGAGGTGCCTGTAAAACCCTGGCCGCTTGTTATCTGATCAAGTGTCACTGGACGGTCACACCTCGGTTGCTTTGGTGTTGATGCGATATACAAATCCACGTTCTACTCAGTTACTTACTTACTGAGTTATTAACAATACTCAATTTTCTGAGCAATAGGTAAAATAATTCAACTCTTCCGATAAAGAAGAAAAATACCGCATTTCAGAAATTTCGACCCAACCCGACCCGACCCGCGGATCGACCCGACCCGTGTCCATCCCTGCGACTCCCTGGCCAGGCCTTGTCGCAGATGTGACGTGCGTGACGTCACTCCCCTCCCCCTACGTCACGCATCGTCACAATATCGTGAACTTTCCTCCCCCTCGGCGCGTGACGTATTTATGGATACCCCATACTACAGACCTGTAAATCCTTCTATATCTGTCGGCAACCTGCTGCGGGTGGTCAACTAAGTCGTCGAACGTATCTGCTTTATTGAAACCGCACCACTTTCGCCAATAGTTATAGCCTTGACATACAGAATACATAACATAATATACAAACTGCGATTGCATATCTTTTTCCGTCATGAACCTTTAGTATAATACTGCTCAAACTGCCTCTAAGCATTAAATTCACAAAATCCAAATATTTCGAAATGGTATCAGTAAGTTTCAGTAAATTCGGTTTTTAGTTTGTTAAGACAGACTGCAAAATGCTAGCAAAGCATAATACAGAATCCTAAAAAATAATCCAAAACTTACAAAACAATTACATTTTTAAAGCTGATAAATTTTTCCGTGGCACGTATTTAAAACGAAAATATACTTTTAAAATGTTTTTTTAATTTAAAAACGTAAAAAATTTAAATTTTACTTTTAATATTTAAGTTTTTATTTGTTGTGTTATTTATGAATTTTATATTTTAATCGTACTTTTTGAGTTTTGACTTTACGTCATCCACTGAACAAAAATGATATAACAAAGAAAAAAATGGTGTACAGAAAGTTTTTTCTTGAGTATTAATTTTGTGTCTGGTTTTTTATATACCAAAACCATAAACGTAAGTGTACCCAAAACAACACTAAGCCAATAGTTTTCTTCCAAAAATCCAAAATTGTCAAAGCACCAAAACCAGAATCGAAACGAATTTGTTTTTAACCGTACCTCCCATCTCTAGAACACATTATTTTAATGTTTGCGCTGCATTGCACATAAGCTAAACGACTATAGTGTCGTCAGTCGTCACGCATTTAGCTTTGACTCGAGGACTGAAAATGCCCTCCCGGCCCTGCTATGACGCACCAGACGACTAACCAGGAATGCCATGATCTCGTCCGCGCTGAATGTTGAGTGATATCAGATCACTACCGAGACCGTAGGGAGGGTCCTCGGTAAACAGGTGACATGTCAGTTGTTTAGTGACGAACGGGTCCACTGATTGTGAACTGTCGCCCACCAAACCAGCCACAACTGCGTCCATACCCCTGTAAGGCTCTGCGTACAGTACGCGTGGATTGAAGAATTGCTGTTCACGAAAGAAAACAAATATACTTTGCATTACTGACGTACCGTAACAACACATGTCGGCGTATTAAATTCAAAGTTGGAATAACAGTTTAAGCCCGTACACGTTTTGTTTATTTTTTTTAATTAAAAACGTGCGCCAAACTTCTGAAAAAATCGGTGTGCGGATATGTCATGATAGACCGGAGTATAACATAATATTGCAGTTATTTAAGTTCAGTTAACCCAACCAATTTTTTGGCGAAGACCAATTTTGTAACCTTGTCAACGGCCTATAGCATACCGAGCCTGCGTGTTGCAGGTATAGTTATAAAAAATAATCGAAAAAAACAAACAAAAAAACAGGAATAACGAACGTTCTCAGTGTATGACAGCAACTCGAGTCTTGATTGATACAAAATTTATAACTGAACTTTCTTCAGCGACGAACTACTAGCATTTTAACAGAATATAGGCCTAGGCCTAAGCATCTAAGAACATCACGAGAGTAGACCTACGCTGTCGTGGTGCATAACTCAAATTCAGTAAACATTTACACAAAATGTTTTAATAAAGTTACAAAAGCACAGAAAACCACATTAACATATCAGTTGTCTTACGGTGCTAAGCGGAGTGCCTCCAAGCACGTTATAGCTGGCGTCACGGCCTGTGAGAAAGCCCTGCACCAGTGTATGTCCGAATCTAAACGCTGCCGTTGCGAGGACGTTCGTAACGCTGGGATTGATATTTTCATCATAGCCTACATGCCAACAGTATAATACAGTAATGGTTGTACAGTATCATGTTGTGCGAATATGCATCATAGATGATAAAATCCGCAAATTGTTTTGACCAACAGGAGACATTTTTCTACGAAAGTATTTTTCTTTATGTGTTTTTGCTTTTAACATTCAGTCTGGTTCATTTCTATCCGCAGCACGGTCAAATTATATGCTCGCTTTTGATACTCGTTAAAGGCGAAATATTTTTGTTTCTATTGTAGCCAGGAACTACCGCTTGCGCCACGTATATAGAGACCCATAAAAACATATGTTGGCGAGATTGGGAGGTCTGCAGTCAAAGCTTGCTTAAAATATTTTCAAAACATTTTAATTAAGCGTTTTCAGTTTTCCCACCACCACTTGGCGATAGAGTCCCGCCAAAAAATTCGACGTCGTGGGGACGTCGTGAAAACGTCATGCACTGGTCCCGACGACATCTGGCACCGACGTCGTGACGACGTAGAACCGTGAACTCCAGAAGACGTCTCGGGGACGTCGGCCGAAGACATCTGCTGCCAACGTCTGTGGGACGTCCACAGACGTTGCGACCGACGAGTTTTTGTAGCTCCCCAGCACCCCGCCCTTTCCTTACTTTTAATGCAGCTTCGCAGGGCCACTAATGAGGCCTGGGCTGATTCAGTGCTAAAATAGACCTACTGTCTTAAATTATCTAGGCCTGCACTCTGCTTCCAAAACTTGCTTGTGAGATACCAGTCATGTAAGTAGTATGAACTGTACATATAAAAATAGTGTACTGTGTAGGCCTACAAAAACATGGTCGAAGCGCAAAACTAAAAACTGACTATAGAAAACTACAATGCGACCACAGTTGAAAGTAAAGACAAGCTACAGTCACATCAGAAGCGAAAATAAACAGAACTGTGTGATTTTTCTGCTGAAAATATAAGCAACACTGCGATATATTTAAATACAACACAATACATTTTGGTTTTAAACAGCACAAAAACAAACAAAACAGAGTTATCGTCTGCAGCAGTAAACTAATCACAATAAAAAATACTGCATCACAGTCAGAAGTATGACACCAATCAGGTAGTAATCTTCATTTTAACACAAACTATTCACACTTTAAATAAGAATCGTTCATCCAACACGCCAACACATGTCCGCTTTGTCAGGTCTCATGATGAAGCAGAACACATCACATCACAGACAACACAGGCCTACACAGAGTCCGAGTTACTGCAATTTCCCCAGTAGCGCACGCGAAGAGCTGGTCATTTTCTCGTGATGCTGAAAAACAGCACAAACAGTATTTGTTAATAGCATTCAGAATACATATGCATACTATCTTTTTTAACTGTTTTACGCCAATAAACTATAAAAAAAGTACGATAATAGATGTTTTTTTCAGCTGGTAAAATAAACTTTATCAATTTTCAGAAAAAAGTTATATTCAAATTCAAATCAGACCTATAATTTGGTACCACAGAAAACCCATGAAAGCGTTAGTAACTGTTCTTTAGTCAGCTCTACATTTTCTCTGACATTGGCCAAAAAGTAAAATATACCTTGCATCTTCCGATACATCCAGGTTTCCCTGGAGCGTGCTTCAGAAATGTGCTCATCAACAGCAGCAGCTTGCTTTACAGCAGTCTTGGAACCCAAGTATAGACTCTGTGCACACACAATACGACAACACGTGCAATCACAGCCATGCAGAGCTTTCTCAAAATACAAACTTAAAACTATATAACTATAAAGAAAAAAACAGAATACACAATGCCATTACAAGCTATGAAGCTATAAAATGTTACCAAACCAACAGCGCTGTAGGAGAACACAAGCTATAAACTAAAGATAAATTAACTTACGTGCGTTGATTTCCTATAGGCTAATTATAAGATGTCAGCGACGCCACACATCTCAGTCTCACTCTCACACACTGCACTGAGCTGCTGCAGCGGCTACGACGGACTTTTGGTCTGGCAATTAGTGTCATTTGGCGTGGTAGCCTGACCGCCCAGGTTGGACGATTATGGGACGATTCGTGCAGTCCATTTGATGGATGTATGAAGACGATTCGTGCACTGGACGCGGGGAGAACAGACGAGTGACGCCTGAGACGAGTGTTACTGTGTTAGTTATTGGTTAATTTAACTTAATTCTTGCGGCCAATAAATGACTGTTAGTGCAAAGTAAACTAACTAGGCCTGCGCAGACAGCGTCAGAACTCTCTGGCGACGTACATAACGAAAACCAATTAAAGTCTATACAGTACGTAGACATAAAATAGGCCTACATTTTTTACTTTTCCCTATTAGGCACAAAGCGGCATAACTCAGAACAGTGCATTAATCGTCCTATTATAGAATCAAAGAAAGTGTACGACCAGCTGTCCTGCCCCAGCGTGGCACACTGTCTGACAGTACAGTATGTAAGTGACATTATGGTCTATGTCTGTCACTAAATTATATTTCGAAGCATATAGGGCCCTATAGGGACCTACGACCGTTACGAAGTACGTGCTGCCGAGCAGTCAAGCGCTACATCAGTACATGCCAAAGCCTGGAGTCCTAGACATATCAAACAAAAAGAACTAGTTTGTCCTTCTAAAAGGGAATTATAGGTCATTAGGCCTAATATGCGTATCGACTTACGTGCAGATTATTCTGGCTTGTAAAATGTGAACAACATTGTAGAGCTAAAAGTAGGCCTATAAGTTTCACAAGATACATGTAAGGCAACATGGATCAATTGCAGCTAGCCACGTTGCAATGCCGTAGGCTACCTCGAACAAATAGGTACCGTCTAGGCCTATGCATAGGGCCTGGGTCTTGTCATGCAACAGAGTCGGCAATTGAATATTATGCACGTAGTTTCTGTTTTACTGTACAATTTTGTGCGGTATCACTGTGATCAGTGATCACACCCCAGTTGGTGGCGTAGCAGTGGTTAGAACGTCGGTCCTGGCCGACGAACTTTTTCTATCCTGCGCTAGACTGATGGATGGCCGTTTGACCACTTTGTGGGTAAAGCGTCCGCTATCAGTCAACCAACAAGGCCAACTCAGCCTGCCATCCCTTCGGGGTCGGTTAAATGAGTAGTAACCCATTACATGGGTTACGGAAGGTGGGGACCTTAGTACAGCTGACTGGGATTGCCTAGCGGGCCGCTGCGCCAGGCTGTGTCTGCAGGCTGCACACGGTGGCCGCGTGGCAGGCGGCTCTGGTTAGTGACGAAAGCGCACTAGAGGCGTGTTCGTGACGATGCGCTATACAAATTGACGACCTTTACCTTATTTTACCTTTTACCCAGTGTTTGTCGTTTTTGAATTTCTTTTTTCATACTAAGACTAACTGCTTAATCAACTGTGAAAAGTGGGCCATTCCGCTGTCAGTGATCGCTCACTGCGGCAACTGACTGCACGTGTCAACACTGGTCCTGCGCTGGTCATTCACTGGACGACGTCCCAGACACGGACGTCCTGCAGACGCCAGTTGCGGCAACTTGCGGGTGGCGACCAAACCGACGAGTTATTTGGGATGGTCCATGGACTACTCGATAATAGCTAGAATTAAAGGTCTCCTTGGATGGTCGGTTAATTCGTCCCACCGACGTCGGTTTGTTGGCGGGGTGGGCCGATGCCCATATCTTCGCCATACTCTTCTGGGGAGAACCGTAGGACAGCTGACGGTCCCCAAATGAGTCACTTTTGTAGATTCTTTTGCCCATTTTCTGAAATGGTAAGCGCACACATTTGAAACTACTTTTCACATCAACTTTTTTTGGGAAAAACAACACTTGCAATAAAAATGGGTTACCGCGGGTAAAACACCCTCGAAATTGACCCCCAAAATTCCCATTTTTCGCCCATTTTGGCTCGCTTCTACAGTGCCCTTACCAAAAATTTGCCACTTATCGAATTTTAAGGGGCCCCACGTTCTACTATACAGCGACGTGAGCATTTAAGCACAGCTTGTGAAATTTTGAAAAAAAATGATTTGTTTTACATTGTTATATTTTGATTTTAGAAAATGAATCAGCTGTTGGTTATGATACAAAAATAACAAACATCTGTCTCTTAATAAAATTGTCTATACATGTTTAAAAAACAAGGCGTATTTTTTGCACAAAAGGCAGATTGTGAAAAGTGTAAAAAAATTAATTGTATCTGATGATTGATGAAGATCTGTGTCAGTGATTCAGAACTGTATGCTAACCGTTCCAGTAGCCAGTATCGGCCGTCTGAAGGCCGTAAGCTCGCATCACATCACATCCCAGTACGATCGGCAGCCATTCGTTGTACACTGAATGTTGCCACTCGGCAATGACGATGCGTCTAGCTTCCTGGTAGAGTCTTTCGCCGTTCCAGTGCCGGTTTATTTCATGTAACTTTCGCTCGATACGATTGTGTTCGCGCACCCAGATCGTGTGTAGTGACGTGAGACCGGGCCACTCGTTCACTCGACCGTCGCCTGCAGGTAAGAACAACTTAAGCACTTACTGTCGTGCCTATAATTGAGCTGTCGCTGATACAGCTCTTTAAAACTGAGCAAATCTTAGCAGAAAACGTATATCTGTCTGTCTGTCTGTGTGTCCACGAACACGGCAATGTATTGGGTCGATTAAAAAAACTGGCACAGCCACAGCAGCAGCTTAGCAACAACAGCAGTGCTATTGCAGCTGCTGCTGTGTGGTGGTGTGGTGGTGGGAAACTGCAATCTTGTTTATTTATTTATTCATTTATTCATTTCTATTGTTGTCAGCGACAGCTCTTCCAAAGCTATTAGCTTGTACAAGCCTGTGTCTATCGTCTGTCTGTAACGCATATATTGTGACAAAACGGTACATCGTAGTAGGTAGGCGACGGTACTGCTAGATAGAGCGATGACGAGTTCCTGTCAATAGTAACCATGTCCCTACCTTCAGCGGTTTAGCCGCAATTTTCAATGCAAAGTTGCTGCCTGCACCCGTCATTCAGTGCGTTGAGTTAAACCGTATTCCAGCGTTGACTGTAGTGTCCGATAGCAGCGTTAAAATAGCGTATATGGAACTGTAGTCACTTTAGGGAAATCGCTATTTTCACAACCGAAGGTCGGACGCTGGCCTTCAAACAACGGTCGGCCCACCTAGCGACAGCTGGCTTTTCTGTACTTTCAGTGATATGCGGCCGATAGAGCGCCGGGGTAAAATGTTTTCTGACGACAGCTGAGCTTTTTGTTCGATGCTGTGCTGCCATATTTCCGTAGTAATTATTAATGCTTTATTTTACTGAAAACACCGTGTCAGCTTGTTTCTCACGTTACGTCACTTAACTCCCCCCGAAAAAATGTCATACGATCATTTACACCGTAATAAGAATTACAGCTGCACAAATCACGGAGTTTAGTGTCAAAATTATACAGCTGATTAGCACGTTAGTAATGCATAAATCTAAAAAAAGTCAGTGACAGCGATAGAGCGTTGTTCACCGGCTCTGAAGCAGAAAATGGTGCGATTGTCTCCACGACATTCCTCGTCCGTCGGATTCATAGGCAGAAGCGGTTTATAGTAACCGGCCGGGTGATTTGTCATTCTCATTCGTCCTCGATCTGTCAACATTTTAATTTATCAATCAATTAAATTTACTTTAAGCTGATTGACCGTTATGTACAGATAAAAAGACACATAACATGCAAAAAAAATTTACAAAAAGTTGACAACGGTTGACACTATAAACAAAAACTACAATATTCAATAGCTAACCACGCTAGAATTTGACAGTTAGCAATTAACCAAAAAATAGTCCATACAATTAAGCTGCATTCGTAATAAAAACAGTACCAGTAAAAACCACAGTTTTAAAACAAAAAGACCATGTAATTAATATACACTTCAATAAGTCTACTAGTACATCAGTGGCTTGCTTGCTGTACGCTATCGGTAAAAATGTTGTTTGAGGCAAAAATAGACTAAAGTTATTTTTGGTCGGGGCTTCAACCCGGACTCCACTTGAGAGCTTACGGCGATACTCCAATCGCCTCCGAACGTAATCTGTATCACTGGAAGCCATGCTTGTGTAGCGATTGTTGCTGATGGAGATTTGACAGTTACCTAGGCAAATTTGTCGCGTGACAAAGACAGACACGCAGTCTAGCAAATATTTTATTTGACTGCAAGTAAAATACGATCTTATATAGTACAGCGCTATGCTATTGTCAACGTCGTTCAGTCTTATCACACCGTAGTTTGTGTTACTGAGACACACTAATTGACTTTAATAAAAGTGCCTAGTCGTGAGCGACAGATTGGCTAAACACACCTCGTGTCAGTTCGCGCAGTGCTATGGCTTCCTCTTTAGTGCTGCCGTAGATCATTGAAGCGTCGATGTACGACGTTAGCTGATTAAGTTGTTCCCTACCGCCTGCAAAACACCAATCAGCTTCGTTCAGTTTATTAAGTCAGTAAGCAAACAAATTGTCTATAAATCACATTTGACAATTGTTCAACTATTATATGGAAATGCGCATGTAATCATGGAAAAATAAAGTCTACAAATTATTATACATAACTGCGTCACTTCAACGTACCTTTTTATCGTTTTGGCAAAGTTGTTTTGCTATTTCATATTGATAAAAAATATATATTTTATTTGAAATGTGTATGTTACTAAATGCTGATAAGTGACGACGCAATTACGAGGTCGTGACAAGTGCGGCATTGCAAAGAACGTAATACTAATGAAGTCAACCACTGTGATGGTACGAATAACGGCAGGTGAAAACTAAAACCTGGAGTGCAATCTTCATTTGGAGTCTCCTGAGATCGGACGAACATAAGACAGTTGGCACGACCAGCAAAGAAAGGATCGTTTGGTGGGATGCTAATTGGAAAGCACTCACGGTTCTCAGGACCTTCAGTCTGACATCCGTCATCACCACACTTGACGTCCTCAAGCTCTGTACCTGACGTCACGTCATTGCACAGCCATTGCAGCCACCGCATCTCAAATGACAAAATCACGTAAAACAACCGACAGCGCATACTCTATAAAGCCTATCACTTAGACGTTCAAAGAATTCTGTTAAGTACGTTAAACACCGCTGTTAAGAAAAGACGCTATCTCTCTAACGCTATTCGACTAATGTGACCTATTTGTATGCTACTGGCGTCCTTTTGAGTAGAACGTAGTTTTTAGTTATTACTTTTTTAAAAAAGAAAGCAGTAGTAAAACAGATCTTAAAGATGCCGCTAATGTTATTTCTTAACAGGTTTAAAACGAAAACAAACTATAGTCTTTGATTGTATTTCCTTACAGTTTACACAAAAATGTGGAGGCTCCATAATAGTCGACGCCCCCCCCCCCGAAAACTA
>Ga0056128_1007677_pt1 | contig 13614 bp, 9 predicted proteins | sample WorMetLIZISLAND2_FD_71113 | JGI IMG/M metagenome (GOLD analysis project Ga0056128, IMG submission 71113) | Marine gutless worms symbiont microbial communities from Max Planck institute for Marine Microbiology, Germany - Olavius geniculatus... ... | reverse complement strand
TCCTGCGCCCAAAAAATATATTTGCTTATATATAGGATCCGTGCTTCCCATATCGGGCTTCGTCCAACTACAGGATAAGATTGTGGTTCGCTTCGCTCTCACAATCTATCCTTATTCGTTATGACGACCAAGGTCGCACGGACCAGGCCGAGAGGGAAAAAGCCGCGGCCGATCGCATTTTCAACATCCTGCCGCCGGATCAGGCCCGACTGTTTCGCGACCTCTGGGACGAATTCGAAGCGCGCAAAACACCGGAATCACGCTTTGCCAATGCCCTGGATCGGGTGCAGCCCTTTCTGCACAACTATTTCACCCAGGGGAAAATCTGGCAGGAGAATAAGATTCGCAGCGGGCAGGTAAAGACGCGCATGCGGCCGGTTGATAAGGGCGCGCCGGTACTATGGCGGTACATAGACCGCCTAATCGATGACGCCGTCAATAAAGGATTACTGGCCGAATAGCCCGGTTCACCGTCTCCAGCGACAGTATCCTTGGGGCAAAACGATGAAATTATTCTTTTTCTCCCGGCCCTGAGTGCTGACCGCATGATCGGCATGCTTGCGCCGGTCGGCGGCTTATGTTTGATGGCCGGGCGGATCTCGGTGGCTTTACAGATCTTACGAATTGCCAAATCAACAGGCTGGGGAAAACCAGACACGATGCAACCGAACGCAGCCGGAAACCTGATCGATGCCCAGGACCTCACCCGGATATATTCCCTGGGAGACAGCGAGGTCGTTGGCCTCGATGCCGTCGATCTTAGCATCGCTGCCGGCGAGCTGGTCGTTTTGAAAGGCAACAGCGGCTCCGGCAAGAGCACCTTGCTGTCCCTGGTGGCCGGCCTGGATCGTCCGACCGCAGGGGAGCTGACAGTGGCCGGAAATGACCTGGTCGGCGCCGGTCCCGCCGATCTTACCCATTTTCGGCGGGAGGTCGTCGGTATGGTATTTCAGTCCTTTAACCTGATGCCGACCCTGAATGTCTTCGAAAATGCCTGCCTGCCAGGATTGCTGGCCGGAAAAAAATCCGCCGAGATAACAGCCAGGGCCGATGATTTGTTGCGCTGGCTTGGGCTGCACAATCGATTGGCGCATCTCCCGGCGCAGCTTTCCGGTGGTGAAATGCAGCGGACCGCCATCGCCCGCGCACTGATCAACGATCCGCAGATTATCCTTGCCGACGAACCCACCGGTAACCTGGACAGCCGCAACGGGAATATCGTCATGAAACTGTTGGCCGATATGAACCGCGAGTTTAAGCGTACGGTGGTTATTGCCACTCACAGCGACCTTGCGGACGCAGTGGCAACGGTCCAAATTCATTTACAAGACGGTAAGATTGTGGATCAGAAACGATGAATTCATAAGCGCCGAATTCAGCGTGTGTTTCGTGTTTGGTGTTTTGTGTTTGGTCACGGCAATTGCGGCTCGTCATGCCAAATACAAAACACCAAAAACCTCATCATCCCAAAATACCCGATATGCAGCGCGTACTTTTCTATTTCCGGTTCTTCGTCTGGTTCAGCCTGCGCAACATGCGCAACCACCCGGTCCGGGCAGCGACCGTTCTTTGCGGGATTGCCCTGGGAGCCGCGGTTTTTACAAGCGTGAGGCTGTCCATCCACGCTTCCCTGGATTCCTTTTCCAAGAGCATGGATCTGATTGCCGGCGAGGCCGAAATGGTGGTGGCCCAGCCGGGTGGACGCGTACCGGAGCAATTAATCGCTGCCTTGTTGCGGCATCCGGCGATCAGCAGCGCCTCGGCGCTGCTGTCCACCTATGTCAGGCCTGCGGCGGCAGATAAGCGACCATTCCTGCTGATCGGTCTCGATCCGATTCTGGATAATCCCATACGCAGCTGGCAAATAGACGACTCGCACACACCGCAGACAAACATCTGGTTGGATCTGCTTGGCGATCCGTACACCCTGGTCGTCAGCGGCCCGCTGGCAGACAGATATCAATGGCACCGCGGCGACAGCGTCGTCCTCGAGCACACCCACCAAACGACCGCATTTAACATCGCCGGTGTGCTGACGGCCCAGGGTTTGGCATTGGTTGACGGCGGTCGGGTGGCGATCACCGACATTGCCACATTTCAGGAATTTACCGGTACTTTCGGCCGGGTAGACCGCATAGATTTGGTGCTCAGCCCCGGCGCCACCGGACGGAACCTGGCGTCCGTCCGCGACATACTTCCCGAGAGCGTTATGTTGAACACACCCACTGCCGCCAGGCAAAGCGGCCGGGCCATGATCCGGGCCTATCAGCTGAATCTTTCCATTTTAAGTTTTGCTTCTTTGTTTGTAGGGATGTTCCTGATATACAGCCTGGTCGCCCTGAATGCTGCCGCCCGCCGCCGCGAACTGGCTGTGCTGCGCTCCACCGGTGCGTCTGCCGGATTGCTATTTGGGGTATTTCTGGCAGAAGGCGCCCTGTTGGGCCTTGCCGGCTGGGTAGCGGCCATTCCGATCAGCAGCGTTCTGATCAAATATTTGCTCCATGGTGTCAGCCAGACGATCTCCACTCTTTTTGTACGCGTCCAGGTGTCGGCGCTGTCCCTGAGTGTCTGGGAAATTATGCTGAGTTTTGGCGTAACACTGTCTGTTTCCGTTCTGGCAGCCTTGCAGCCGGCCCGGGAAGCCATGCTGGTGTCGCCCAAAGAAGCCCTGGAGATTTCGCAGCACGGATTAAGGGGGCAAAAATCGCCTCGAAGGCTGGCTTTGGGCGGTTTAGTCTGCATTGCGGTCCTGTTGCCGCTATCCCGGCTGCCCGGAGTTGTGGGCGTGCCCCTGCCGGCCTATTTTGCCGTTTTGCTGCTATTTATCGGTTTTGCCCTGTTGGCGCCCTGGTTTTTGATCCGCCTGGGCAGCTGCCTGTCGCCGGCCTTGCTGCGTGCCGCCGGCATACCTGCCTATCTGGCCGGACGCTACATCCGCGACAGCGGCAATCGCACAGCGGTCTCCGTCGGGGCGTTGATTACGGCTGTCGCCCTGTTTGCCGCTCTGGTTATCATGATTTTCAGCTTCCGTAAAACAGTGGAAATCTGGACCTACCAGACGGTCAGCGGGGACTTGTTTCTGACGCCCAAACTGAACGAAGTCAACCAATTTCGCCATCCTATTGCCCCCGAAACCGCCGCCTGGTTTCAGGCGCTGGGCCCGGAGGTGGAAATTGTTCCCAACCGCCGCTACTTCTTGAGGTATGATAATTTCCCCTACGAGTTTGAAATTCTGGATCTGAACGTGTTTCTGCGCTATGCGGATTTTTTCTGGATGAGAGAAAATCCTGAAACCGCGCGGCGCAGGTTGAAAAGTGGTCAAGGCGTGGGAATATCCGAAGTCTTTTCCAACCGCACGGGCCTGACGGTCGGTGATACATTCCGGGCCCGCGTCGAAAACGCGGTGGTGGAACTGCCCATTTTGGCCGTGGTAAGGGACTACCGCACCCGCGGGGGGGTGGTCTTTTATTCCCTTGAGCAGTTTGCGTCCCGATATCACGACCCGGGCTGGAGCGGGATACGCCTTTTATTCCGGGACCGCGGGCAGGATCTGGACCGCGCCGTTGCGCAACTGCGCATCCAAATTATCGAACGATGGGGCGACGCTCTGGAAATGGTCGGCGGCCGCGATTTGCGCGCTGGAATCTTAAGGGTATTCGACGAAACTTTTGCGATTACCACGGTGCTGCTGTTGATTGCCCTGGTTATCGCGGCAATGGGAATCGCCACCACCCTGACTGTTATGGTTCTGGAACGCACGCGGCAGCTTAACACGCTGTTTGCGATCGGTGCCAGCTTCGGGCAGGTCCGCAAAATGATATTGTGGGAAGCCGCTTTCCTGGTGTTGGTCGGCGAGGCAGCCGGAATTGCCTGCGGATTTTTGCTTTCCTACCTGCTGGTCTATGTGATCAACCTGCAGTCATTCGGTTGGACTTTTTTGTATCGGGTTGATTGGAAGTCTCTGTCGATGTCGTTGCCGTTGATTGTCTTCACGGCGCTGGCGGCAGCCATTCCGGCTATCAGGATGGTGTTCAGGCAGCCGCCGGCCGATCTGCTCAGAGAATAAACGCCCATGGATCAAAGATTCATTTGGAGTTGTTGGTTGTCTGTTATTGGTTAATCGTCGAGGAGTTGTAATCGAATCTAATTTTGTTTGCCTCTATAAGTAGAGCTTAGTGATAAGGCCTATCCGTTTCATCCGCAGGAGTGTATCCAGCGCTAGGAAATTGCATTACCGAAAATGATAAGAAGATTGTGATAGCCGTCCCGATTAACGAATAACCAATAACAAATAACGATAAGTTGGTTGGCATGAAAAAATTATCCATTTCTATTCTCATTCCAATTCTTTTAGCCTGCTTGATTCCCAAAGCCGATGCGGCTGATCCAACCGGATACTTTTCCGTGACCGGGCCCTGCAATCTGGAATTTCCCAAAGATCATGGCCCCCATCCCGGTTACCGCACCGAATGGTGGTATTATACGGGGAACCTGCAGTCGCCTTCGGGCGACAAATACGGTTTTCAGCTGACATTTTTTCGCAGCCAAATCCGACCGCCGGCCGACCGCCAAAATTGGCCCCAGGCGGCCTCGGCCTGGCGGACCCAGCAAATTTATCTGGCCCACGGGGCGGTCTCCGATCTGAGCGCGAGGGCGCATTTGCAGGCGGAACGGGTATCCCGCGAGGCGCTCGACATGGCTGGAGCCACACAGGCTGGTGATGACACCACCGTTTTTGTGAATAGCTGGTCGGTTGCCATTGCGCCGGATCGGCACCTGCTTAGGGTGGATGCGGACGGATTTGGCTATGATCTGGCGCTGACGCCGCAAAAACCGCCCGTGCTGCACGGCATCGACGGTTACAGCCGTAAAGGCTCTACCGCCGAACGGGCCAGCTGCTACTATTCCTTCACCCGGCTGGCGGCGCAGGGAAGGGTGTCGCTTGGAGAGAACACCATTGCGGTGCAAGGTTCGGCTTGGATGGATCACGAATTCAGCACGGCGTTGCTGGAGCCCGGCCTTGAGGGATGGGACTGGTTTTCGCTGCAGTTGTCCGACCGCACGGAGGTGATGGCCTTCGTGCTGCGAACCGAGCAAGGGGGCGTCAGCCCGGCCTCCAGCGGGACCCTTGTCGGCGATCAGGGGCAGGCCCGTCACATCAGCGGGGACCAGTTTGTTGTGCAGGTTCGAAACACATGGAAAAGCCCCCATTCCCAGGCAATATATCCGGCCGGTTGGCGGATGCAGGTTCCGCTGGACGCACTCGATCTTATCATAACACCCAACCTGGCGGACCAGGAGATGAATACCGCCGGGAGCACCGGGGTGGTGTACTGGGAGGGCAGTGTCTCCATCGAGGGGACGAAGAAAGGCCGGCCGGTTTTCGGGCAGGGGTATGTCGAAATGACCGGGTATGACAAATCCTTTGAGGCACCGATGTAAGCGTTAATGTCAATCCGAAACCAGGCAGTTGGGGAGGTTCGATAGCGCCGAAAAATCCCAAATTCCAAGCACCAAATAGCAAATAAATCTCAAATAACAATATCCAATGACGCAAACATTCACTGCAGTTATATCGCTGCCCGAACCCCGGTCCATAGACCACTCTGCAGTTTGATCCAAGTGCCTTCGCATCAGATGTATGAAATTTTGAAATTCGATCATTGGAATTTATTGGTGATTTTGAATTTGGTGCTTGTGATTTTCTTGGTTTGATTTGAGGGCCCATCATTCGTAAGTTCGGCCAATTAACCGGTTAGATGCCGCCGACCCGGTGATGGTCACCTGTAAATTGACGGATTTGTTCCCATTTGCTAATCTTTTACAATACACCAATAGCCAGGGAGACATGCATGGGTTGGATAAAAAAAATCGAGAAGATTGTCGGTGTCCTGATGACCTTGATCCTGGTGATGATGGCCGTCCCGGTTCCGGCCGTGACGGCGGCCATGGTCGGAACAAAGGCCGTTCTGTCCGATCATGACAACGGCAACGCCCGTGATCGGCTGCGGTCCTTTTTAGATCGCCAGGATGTTCAGCGTCTTCTGACGGCCCGGGGAATAGATCCGGTCGAGGCCGAAGCCCGGATTGACAGCCTCTCGGACGCTGAGGCCAGGCGCCTGGCCGGTAGCATCGACCAGCTTCCCGCTGGCGGCGATGCCGGGGGCACCGCACTGTATATTGCTATTATCGCCTTTCTCGTGCTGGTGATATTGGAACTGCTGGGGTATACTGATTTTATTTAGCGGCAGGCTTAAGGTTAGAGGGTTCAAAGGTTCAGGGTTCACCGTTGCGTGTTTCCGTATGTAATCGATGAGTGGCGGCAACTTTCGAATATCTGAACTTTGAACCGTGAGACGTCAGACGCTGACACCTGATCCACCTGCGGCGGAATTCTCGAATACTCGTGTGAAACTTCATTAAGTTAAAAAGCAAACCGCAGAACCGCAGAATCCTCCTCCGGTGGACAAGTGTCGAATAACGAATTTCGAAGGAAGGAATCGCTTCAGGCTTGGGGCTTCGCTCTTCGAGCTACGACCCCACAGGTCGCCTTCGGCTACGACCCGACAGGCCGCTCAAGCTTTTTTTAATAGACAGAATACATTATTCGATGTTCGATGTTCATTAGTTTCTTTCCCGATCAGACCGGCTGTCCTTTTCCCGGAGGCCAGCGCTTATATGAAACTTCAGATAGTTTAAGAGCTGTGGAATGGATTCGACCTTCATTTTTCGACATTCGCTTTTATTGTGCATCATAACCGGTCTGTTGTTCGGCTGTTCCGGCATCCAAAAATCCGAATTTTCGGCGCTGCCGGACGGCCTGCCCCCTGTCATTGAACTCGACGCCGTCCCCTTTTATCCCCAGAGCGCCTACCAGTGCGGTCCGGCCACCCTGGCCATGGCACTGACCTACAGCGGGCTGCCGGTCACCCCGGAGTCGCTTCAAAGCCAGGTTTACACTCCTTCGCGCAAGGGCAGCCTTCAAATGGATATGCTCGCCGCCGCGCGACGTCATGGCAGGATCGCCTATCCTCTCACCGGCCTGAACTCGCTATGGCCCGAAATAGCCGCCGGCAATCCCGTGATCGTGCTGCAGAATCTGGGCCTGTCATGGATTCCGGTGTGGCATTATGCGGTGGTGGTCGGCTACGACTTTCAGCAAAATAATATGCTGCTGCGATCGGGCAAAACCGAACGCAAGGAGACCACTTTTTACACGTTCGAGAAGACCTGGGCGCGCAGCGACTACTGGGGAATGATCGTGCTCAGGCCGACTCAGCTGCCTGGGGCTGCGACCGAAGCAGATTACCTGGCGGCCGTCTACGGCTTGGAGAGATCGCGTCAATATCAAGCCGCGATCCAGGGTTATCAGACCGCCTTGACGCGCTGGCCGCGCAGTCTGATAGCGCTGATGGGGCTGGGCAACAGCTTCTACGCCCGGGGCGACCTGCAAAACGCCGAAGCCGCCTTTCAAAAGGCCGCGCGGATTCATCCCCAAGCCGCCGCGGCTTTTAACAACCTGGCCCAGGTGCTCTGGGAGCAGGGGCGGACGCCGGAAGCACTTGAAGCCGCTCAAAGAGCTGTTGCCATCGGGGGACCGATGCGCCGCGTTTATGAGTCGACCCTCAGGGAGATAAATTCGAAAAAGTAGATCTGTAATGGAGCGAAGAAAGCTCAGTTAAGCGTTATTTGTTAATTGTTAATAGAAATGGCTTATCAATGTCCGTACTCCTGTGTGCGAGCGTTGGGGTGCCGTATAGTGTTAGGCGAATAAACGGTTTTTTGCTCGACGTCAGCGGCGACAGGTCGATTCCCAAAGTCATTCATGCCTTCCGGAGGCTGTAGCATGCAATTCAGGTCATTATGGCTAGTTCTTGCTGTGGTTGCGATATTGCATACCGGCTGCACATCGATGCCGTTTTTTGCCGGCGGCAAATCCGAACTGGAGAAAGCTCAAGAAGAGCTCGATGTGTTGAGGGCTAGACAGAAACAGACCGAGAAAAAGCTGCAACGGATGGAGTTGGAGCTTAGCAACACCGATTCCGCCAAACGCCGATATTCAGCAGAATTGAAAAAATACAAGGCCCAAACCGCCTACCTCAGAAACATCAACCGGCAGCAGCAGGAAAATATCAAAACGCTCAGGTTGGAGCTGAACAAGAGACGATCCATCATCCAACTCCAGGGCCAGGTTATTCAACTGCTGGACGACGCCAAGAAGACGATCGAAACCAGTTTAAAAGACCAGATCGCCGCCCAGGAGATCGAAGTCGTCGAGGTAGACGATCGGCTGAAAGTCATCTTTGTCGACAAAATCCTTTTTGACTCCGGCAGTGTCGAGATTAAGCCGCTGGGCAAAGAACTGTTGACGATTATGGCGGACTCTCTGAGGGGAAGCCGCGATCAGCAGATCATGGTGGAAGGTCACACGGACAATGTTCCCTTAAGCCCCGAATTGCGCAAACGATTCCCCAGCAACTGGGAGCTTTCAACGGCCAGGGCGGCCGCCGTGGCCCATTTTTTTCAACTTGAAGGCGGAATTGCACCCCAAAGGCTCTCGGCCCGCGGCTACAGCTTCTACCGGCCGGTTGCTTCCAATGAGACCGCAGCCGGCCGCCGTCAGAATCGACGCATCGAAATCATTTTGGGACCAGAGAAAGGGCGCTGATCGATCGGGCCTGAATGGTCATCGCTCCAAAATCTCTCGGAGCTTCTGTGACAGCTGCACGATGTCAAAGGGTTTTTGGATAAATCCGTTGCAGCCCTGATCCATCATTTTTTCGATCTGCTTATTCAGGCTGTATCCGCTCACCAGGAGCACCTTGACATCCGGATTGATTTTTTTAAGGGCATCATATGTCTCCCTGCCGTTCATCTCCGGCATAATCATGTCGAGAGCGACCAGATCGACGTCAGCCATGTGTTCTTCATACAACTCGACGGCCTTTTTGCCGCTCATGGCGGGCATCACGCGGTAGCCCAGTTCTTTGAGCATCAACTCCTCGACACGAATCGTAGTTTCTTCATCGTCGACCAGCAAGACCGCCTCATTGCCTTTCAACAATGCGTTGCTGGAAGCGATTTCTTCAACTTCGTTGAGATCCGATGCCGGCAGATAGATATTGAAGGTCGTCCCGTGATTTTGCTCGCTGTAAACTCTGATGATCCCGTTGTGGTTTTTAATGATGCCGTAGGCCGAGGCCAGGCCGAGTCCGGTCCCCTTGCCGACCTCCTTGGTCGTATAAAAGGGCTCGAATATCCTTTCTAGAATTACCGGATCCATGCCGACGCCCGTATCCGTTACCGATACCTTGACATAATTTCCGGCCGGGACTTCGTATGGTTTGCAATAGTCTGCGCTCAGGTAAATATTTTCGGTCTGAATGTAAATCTCGCCGCCATCAGCCATGGCGTGCCACGCGTTGAGGTATAGATTTAACAACACCTGTTCGATTTGAGCCGGATCAACCCTAACCGGCCAAGGATTGTCCTGAAGCCGCTTCTGGATGATAATGTCCTTGCAGGTTCGCGCGAACATATGGGTGCTGTTGTCTATAATGGTGTCGAGGGATGTTTGCCGCAGGGTATATTTGCCCTTTCTGGCAAAACCCAGCAGCTGGTTGGTGAGATTTGCAGCATTCACACCTGCTTTTTCGATGCCTTCGATGTACTCGGCGTTGGGATCCGCGGGATCCGTTTGCAGTCTCATTAAAGAAACATAGCCCTGGATACCCATCAGAAGATTGTTGAAGTCGTGGGCGATGCCCCCGGCCAGGGTGCCGACGGCTTCCATTTTTTGAGAATGGATCAGCTGGCTTTCGAGCTTCTTTTTTTCATTTTCGGCCTCGATCCGTGCGGCGATATCCCGGGCTACATTTAAGATGACGTGCCGGCCCCGGTAGGACATGGCCCGGGAGTGGATTTCCACCGGGATGGGCACACCATCTATTTTGAAATGGGAGGTCCCGACCATCATTTTGCGCGAAGTTGGCTGCCCGGCGTCCTCATCCAGCTGCGCGATGATCGACCCGGCATCCTCCTCGGGGATGATGTCGGCCAGGTTTAAATCGAAAAACTGCTCCGGCGAGTATCCCAGGGTCACATAGGCTGCCTCGTTGGCTTCCAACACGTTGCCCTGGCGGTCTACGATATAAACGGCATCATCCACGTTTTCGAGCAGTTCTTTGTAGCGGGACTGCTCCTCGGCGTCCTTCAAATTGGTCAACATGAAATTGAAGGCTTGGGAGAGCTGATTAAATTCCCAGTAGGTGTCGTCATCGTTTTCAAACAGTAGACTCTTTTCACCTTCGGAGATTTGGATCGCTTTTCTGGTCATCTGGCGCAACGGCGCCACCATTTTATTCCCGAGATAGATGGACGTGATGATGGATACCGTTAAGATGACGATTGAAAGCAGACCGATCCACAGGCCGACATTGCGCTTGGCACCGGCCAGGTCCTGCAGCGATGCCTGGAAGTAAAGGTCTTCAAAGCCGTCGATCTTGGATAATATGGTTTGGCTGCCCAGGGGGATAAGCTCCTGCTGAAGCTCGGTATTCCGGCGCATTTCTTCACTGAGAATCTGCGATCTTTCTGAGAGCAGGCTGTACATTCGATCGGATTCGACGATCGATATATCCCCTCTGACGGTTTGACTGATGTCGGTAATCAGCTTTTGGTCCTGGGTCATATCGTAGAGGGCATAGGCCGTTCCCATAAATTGGATTTGGTGCATAATCGGCTTCGAAAACCACCACAGCAGGCGCGTTTTGCCATCGTCTTCGACGGACTCCCCGTAGGGGAAGTTATTCTGCGCGAAATCGATTAGTTTGGTGCTCAAGGCAGTGTAGCCAACCGGTGTAAGTGATTGATCGCGCAGTTTGCGGACAAAATAGTAAACGCCTTGGCGGGGCGGATAAGCTTCTGCGATCCGCGCTTCCAGCTGGGATTTGCCGGCGAGCATCACGGTCACCCGTATGATGTTGTCGGACCCAAGACCCTTTAGCGTGCCGCTGATGTTGGCAATACGATTTTTGAGTATGATTTCGACCTGACCTTTTTCAGCCAGGAGTTTTTTGCGGAATTCCGACTCGACCTGTTTGCCGAAATAACCGTATAAACTGATCAGAATGACCAACACAGACAGGGTGGCAAGTACAACGAATGTCGTTACCAGGTAGGTGGAAAAGCGCTTTTGGGATCTGAAACTCAGGATTCTTCTAAAATATTCGGCGTCTTTGAGCCGGGCCAAGCGCTACCAGTTTATGTTCAGCTTGTCTATCAACACCATGGATATTCCATTTTTTTGTGGTCAACCGTCAGAACCGTTGCGCCGATCACCGGCAGGACTAATATTATCAGGTGTCTGGCCGGGATCCAGAATCGGTGGATGGGTGCACTAACGGCAGGCTTCGTTTATATAAAAAATCGGGGAAGCTGTCAAAATAAATGGCCATGGTAGAAAAGGATTCCAGTCTAGAAAATGGTTTATACTGCTTTTCAAAAAAAAGTTCCGAAGTACTGAAGGCTGGTCAAGGCTGGTATAAGCGGTTGCAGAAAAAAACATCCGAATAACGGAACGGTTTTTTAACAATCACGATAAACGGCAAGTCCATTAATCATATGAAAATTCCGGATACCGAAAGCGGAGGCTTTCGGTATCCGGAATTTTCGGGCGGAGGAAACTATGGAACTCAACAGCGGCGACATTATCGGGCAGGTCTTGCACGAACAGGGTGTACGGTATTTATTTACCCTTTGCGGGGGCCACATTTCACCTATTTTGACCGGAGCCAGAAAAAAGGGGCTCCGCGTGGTGGATGTCAGAGATGAGGTCAATGCTGTTTTTGCAGCCGATGCCGTCGGGCGGATCACCGGTGTTCCCGGGGTTGCCGCCGTTACAGCCGGACCCGGCGTCACCAACTCGCTGACCGCCCTCAAAAATGCCCAGATGGCCCAGACGCCGCTGATTCTGTTGGGCGGCGCGGCGCCGACGGTGCTTAAGAACCGGGGGGCTTTGCAGGACATCGACCAGATCACCCTGTTGAAATCAATCACTAAAATGGCGGTTACGATCCGGCGCAACTGCGATGTCATTCCCGTTTTGGAGAAAGCCTTTGACGTTTGCCGTTCAGGGGTGCCCGGTCCAGTATTTGTCGAATGTCCCATCGACATACTATACAGCGAATCGCTGGTGCGGCAATGGTACGGTGCCAGGCCGAAGGCCGACCGCAAAAGCGGCTTGCGGGGTAAATTGCTGGACTTCTATCTGCAGCGTCATGTCGACCGGATGTTTGCCTGTGAATTTGCGGATATGAAACCGGGAGAATACAAATTGAGCGCACCGGATTTTGACAGCGGTTCGGTCGCCAAGGCCGTAGAATTGGTAGCCGATTCCCAAAGACCGGTAATGATAGTCGGCAGTCAGGCCACCCTGCAGCCGCAAAGGATCGACATGCTGGCCGGGGCCGTTGGATCCATCGGGATGCCGGTGTATTTAACCGGGATGGCTCGCGGGCTTTTGGGCAGATCCCATGACCTGCAGATGCGCCATCAGCGCAGTAAGGCCTTGCAAAAAGCGGATCTGGTAATCATTGCGGGCATGCCCTGCGATTTTCGTCTCAATTATGGCCGGGCTATGGGATCCGGTGCTAAAATCATTGCGGCCAATCGCAGCAAGACGGATTTGAAACTAAACTGCCGCCCTGAGTTGGCGGTATTGTCGGATCCCTTTCTATTCTTGTGTGCCCTGGCGGATGTGTTCAGGCCCGACCCATCCGCATGGGCCCCATGGATTCAGGAACTCAAGGAAAATGACCGCCGACGTGAAGATTTTATCGCTCAGATCGCCGGCCAGGAAACCGAATTCGTCAATCCACTGGCGATGCTGCAAAAACTGGATAACGCCATCGATGACAACGGTATCATCGTTGCCGACGGCGGCGATTTTGTGGCCACCGCAGCCTATGTCCTGCAGCCGTCGGGGCCGCTGAAATGGCTGGATCCCGGGGTTTTCGGAACCCTCGGTGTGGGTGCCGGTTTTGCCCTGGGGTCAAAGCTGGTTCATCCGGAAGCCGAAGCCTGGCTGATATATGGCGACGGGGCGGCCGGCTTCAGTCTCCAGGAATTCGACAGCTTCGTGCGTCATCAACTGCCGGTCATCGCCGTGGTCGGCAACGATGCCGGCTGGACGCAAATCGCCCGTGACCAAATTGCCCTATTCGATGACGATGTGGCCACCAGGCTGCGAAGGACCGCCTACCATGTGGTCGCCGAGGGATTCGGCGCCAAGGGATTTTTGCTGGATCGAAACGAGGACTGTGATTCCGTATTTCAGCAGGCCAAGCAGGCTGCCAGGGACGGCCAGCCGGTGTTGATCAATGCGCAGATCGGTCTGACCGACTTCCGCAAGGGTTCGATTTCGATGTGAGATTTCCATGCGCAGATGCCGGTGCTCGTATTGTATCCCGGATAAAACTGTCATTGTCCCCTTTTTTTGATAAAAAAATTACATAGCGGTTGTCATGATTAAACAGCTTCTGGCCGCCATACTTTGCAAGGTCTCCTGTCAGGAAATCTGGCGAACGGAACATATATATGACAACCGGTATAATC
>Ga0056128_1007676_pt1 | contig 13615 bp, 5 predicted proteins | sample WorMetLIZISLAND2_FD_71113 | JGI IMG/M metagenome (GOLD analysis project Ga0056128, IMG submission 71113) | Marine gutless worms symbiont microbial communities from Max Planck institute for Marine Microbiology, Germany - Olavius geniculatus... ... | reverse complement strand
TATGACACAAGAAATAAAAACAATTTGCACTTATCAACTGTTAATCTTTGTTACGGGTCTAGGGCAATAACTTTTAAAGGTTGTAATTTGTGGAATCAATTGTCAGAAGATATTAAACATGTACAAAATATAACTACATTTAAGAATTAATGGAAGGAATTATTTTATAATGGTATGTCTTTGTGTTGAAGTTATACATTGTTATGTTCTGGCTAGTTTTTGCAATGCGTTATAATCATATTGTTCGAAACTGACTATTGCACTTTTCTTTTTTTTTCTTTCCTTTTTTCTTTTTTATCTTTGGATATTGTATCACTGATTACTTATAGTTACTATGGGCGGCCAGCGTTGATGAGCGTTTGCTTTTTTGGTAGCCCCCCTACATTGTCTAGTATTGTACGACAATATTGTATTTTATGTTTTTGGCAAATAAATACTTTCTCTCTCTCCCTCTCTTATCTTGCATACAGATGGACAGACCTAGAAACAGTGACGGTGTGCGTCAAAAAGTAGCCGAGGCAGGAAGTTGCAATTTTCCGAAAGCCAGCTGCGAATTTCCGATGCAGAATATTACGGCAGAGATGTGCACGAGACCTTCTGAGCCGAGACCGAGACGAGACCGAGTCGTTGAAAATTTTGTCCGAGACGAGACCGCTAGTACGTCTCGAGACCGTCTCGAGACCGATACGTTTCGACCGAGACCATATCCCTGTATTACGGGCGTTAAAAATTTCAATTTTGGCCCTATTTTTTCAAAAATAAGTTTTGTAAACCCAAATTTTGCAACTCAGCCTCCTACCCTCCGTGAAACAGGAAATAAGTAGGCCTAGTAGCTTACGGACTACGGGGTGAAGACCTAGTGTGGCTGCTGCAAACCGCGGGTTTAATTGATCTTTTACGTGGACAATGGATGGCCGCATAGTGCGCTGCAATATCATTAGCTCATACCAATCAGCTGCCATTTTCCGAGATTGTAAAACGCTTTGGCCACGAGTCCGTCTCATGCAAAAAAGCGCTATAGCAAGTACTAGACTTTTCGTTTACCTTTATTTCCTGAGGACAATTTTTCGACAGTCCGAAATTTAACAGGGATAGGGAATTGCTTTTCTGCCCCTCCCCTTCTTTCTTCCGGCCACGACGCCGCTGTTTAAAAATAAAACTGGTCGTTAAACATTAAAAGACAACAGAGTGAACAGACCTTCTGAGTCGGGTGCATCTATGTCGACTTGTTGGGAGCGCAGCAGAACCTTGAGTGTGTTGAGAAACGCAAGACCCTTGCTGGCTGCAACGTGTAGTGGCTGTTCGCGTTTGGACGGCATGTTACCTATTCAAATAATTAGTTTTATTAATTTATTTTAATTAGTTTGATAGTGTAATTGAAATAAAATAGATTAGTTCAAGCAGTAGTTTAATTAATAATTTTTAGTTACCAGCAAGATAATTCAATTAAAAATAGTTAAATCTCTTGCACAATTTTTCACTTTTAGACTGTTGCAGTAGTAAATACCTAGAAATTAAGTTATAAATTCAAACAACGACTTCCTTATTTATGTATTTTAATTTTTAAGTGCTTAAAACGTTCAGATTCTTCTAAAAATGACAGCTTACTTGTCAGCAATATCAACTGTACATAACGGCGACAAATTTCAATGTATTGTCGCATTTGTCGACAATGTTGCAGCAATTTACCGGTACCCTGAAATAGTTGCAAATTAGCTGGAAGCAGTGTTATTAGAAATTGTTAGTTTAGTTAGCTATATTGCCAAAATAGTTGCTATCTAAAGTTTAATTAATTTTTAGTTAGTTGTCCACAGTGGCGTAAACAAGAGAGGCTTAGGAAGGCCGAGCCCCGAATCTAAAATTTTTGTTAAAATTAAATATTAGGGACTCGGGACAATAATTACAATTGTTGTCATTAAATTTCGTATAAGCCTATAATCACAAAAAAATCGATTTTGGCTAAGGCTTTGCCCAGACCCCTCTAGGGTAGCTTACAGCGCTCCCCAAAACCACTAGCCGAAATTTAAGGGGTCCCACTTCTGAGGGGAAGAAAATGGGAGAAAAGGGAAAAGAAAAAATAGAAAGAAAAAGGTAGAGAAAGAAAGAAAAGAAGGGAAGTAAAGAAAAGAAAAGGAAGAAAAGGAAAGAGCGGCAAGCCCCCCAATTCACATTTCTGGCTACGCCACAGGTTGTCGTTTGCTGGTGACCTGCACGATCGCGAATGATTTGAGCATTGATGTCGGAGCCGAGCTGCAGCAAGCGATCAACGAGCACAGGCTGATTGGTGATGACCGCCAAACACAGAGGAGTCTGCATCAACCAAACAATCAACATTGGGTTTTTAATCAGCCATGTAAAGTATTTAATGTCCGATAAAACTCTTTACCTGATGCTTTTTCTTTTAGTTTTCTGACTAGTTCTGATCAGTCGCTTAAAGTCGTTGATTTGTCTGTGTATTTGCGATGTTACTGTCTCATGTCAATAGCCTTGTCTGTCTGTTTGTTCACCATCAACTCAGTCTTCTATCCCTCTGGAGTAGATAAGTCAAATGAGATTAAGGCGGGGCTCCTTCACTTGTGCGGGGCGGCAGGTAACGCATATCCCATACGGCAGGTGACGCTCCGTAGCTGTAAAATAGATTATCATTAAGAGCTATAGACATACGTACTTCATCCTTTTAAATTTCGTTCATTGACGTGATGCAAGAAAGGAGAATCAACCTGATGTAGGTTATTGCGCATGTTGATGACGTCGTTAAGTAGTCCAAGTTGTTGGTAGCGTTCAATCAACACCTCGACGTAAACCTGACCATCGTGGATCAGTGCAGAATGTAGCGCACTAAAACACGCCCGACACTTCAATGTCATGTCAACTCAGGACTAGATACCGCACTGCTGCAGTGGATAAGCTAGTACGCAGTATTTGTGCTTGTGTCTAGGCTAATTGTTTAATTCTTCGGTTTTTATTTTTTGCGTGTGTTTTTGTCGTGTTTTGTAACGTGTTTTTGGCAGTGCTGTTCGCACTTACACCACGTTAATCTATTCGCCGTGCTGATTATGATGATGATGATGATGACGACGACCTTATACCATTCTTGACAGTGACGCCCAGATCGCATAAACTACACTGCCGTTTGCTTCATGACGAAGGACTGCAGCCGAAAGTTGTGAAAACAGTAACAGTGCAAGCTGAGTGTAGTTTGATTTAAAAGTAACAAGCAGTGTGGTCTTTTTTACATTTTAAACTGTAGTGTATCCGAGCTTATCTGAGAGCGGAAATTGGACTGCGAAGGGAGGTCATCTGCCCTACACACCCAGTAACCTGAAATCTCTTTTAGAGACATAAAAATTTTGGGAAAATATAACATAAGTTCAGTAATCATTTTGGCGTCATTGTTGCTCTATAAAAATTTGACTTGACCGATTTTTACGCGCGAAAGCAGCTACTGCTTTCAGCGCGTCTTAGCCATCGCAATTCCGTCTGTCCGTCCGTCTGTCTGTCTGTCACACTGGTGGATCAGGCAAAAACAGTGCAAGCTAGGATCACCAAATCTTCACCGTCAGCTGCCCGGAAAACTCTAGTTTCAGAAACCGTAAAGTTTTCCATAAATTCGAAGGGGTCACCCCAAATGAGGGCCATAAATGAGAGGGGGTGGGTAAAATTTGCGATTTTTGGCCAATAAGTCGTTGTATCTCAGTAACGGTGCGAGATAGGGCCTAGGTTACTATTAATCGCTAATAGGAAGTCGTACACTGGTTCTCGATTGGCGCCGAATTCAATGACCTTGAATGACCTTGAACGCCAAAATAGAGATTTTTTATGGATCTTTCGGGCGATTTCGGGCTGCGACACAAAATTATTCACAAGGTGGCGCCACGGTACTGGCGTTGGTGGCGTGGCGTAGTTGGTAACGCGAAATGGCTGAAACGAAGTTACTCTACGCCGGGCCCGGTTAGTACTGCGATGGGTGACTGCCTGCGGGCAAGAACTGCTATAGGCTTTCGCGCGTCCCCTGAGCATTAGCTCAAATTTCTTGTTTTTCGTAAGGGAGAAGCAAGAGTGGTGGTATATATACGAGTAGGCCTATATACTAATATAACCCCGGGTACCCTCGCTCCGCCCGTGGCCCTGGTTACAGGCATAATGCTAAGGCTAGTCTGTGTTCCATTGTATATACAGTATCAATTCATATCAGAGACACTGTGCGCCACTCACTACAATGGTTATTGTTACGTAGGGGATGTCCGGTAGATTTCCGATGAAACGCATAACTACTGTAGACTAGACCACGGCCAATCCTATGATAGGCCATTCAAGCGTCAACACTGTATAGACGAATGACTAGGGAAAACCCGACAAAATGGTAATTAAACAAAAAAAATGTCGGCGTCGAATGCCGACATGATACGCAGCCGTCCGCCCAGTTGTCGGATGTCGCAAGCGTTGACAACTTGACAGTATATTAGGTCGCCACATACATATACACGCCATCCCTACGTAGTCATGCCTCGTTTTAATGACGTTTTAACGCGCAACAGCATGTAATGCTTCGCGCGTCTTAGCCATCGTCGAGGCATCCGTCCGTCCGTCAGTCCGTCTGTCCGTCTGTCACACTCCGGTATTGTGTCAACACAACACAAACTAGGATCACGAAATCTTCACCATGGACTGCCACGGAAACTCTAGTTTTAGCATCCGTCTATCTTTTCCCGAAATTCGAAAGGGGTCACTTCGATCGAAAGTGCTAAATGAGTGGGGGGTACAAAAAATTGGCCTTTAGAGCCAATAAGTCGTCGTACTGTACGTGTGTCAGAAACGGTGCGAGATAGGGCCTAGGTTACTATTAATCGCTAATAGGAAGTCCCATACGCCCTTTCGACTGGCATCAAGATCTGCAACACACATTTTAAAAGTAAATTGCGCCGAAATGGCTTGAGATAGACCAAGACAACCTGCACATGAAATTTTCAGCATTAAACGTGGATTTAGCAGTTCAAGTCCCGACCCTCTAAGTTCAAGGCGGCCTTCGCACGCGGGCGTCAAAGAGGGGTACCCCCATAAAAGGTCGTTATTATACCGCTGTTGACTCGTCTAGCGCTTGCAGATAAACATGGACTTGCCGTAACAATAACGGCTGACAAGCTTTTAATAATTCAACATTATTTATTTATTCATTTCCACTGATGCAATGACAACAAAGCACGGCAATCAATCAGAGAACACTGGCAAAAAAACCAACTGCCCTGAAACAAGTGGTGAACAACAAGGCCCAATAAAGAGCACTTACTGCTGCCCATCAAGGCTAAGTAGGAAATACACAGAGAACAATAACTCAAGTAAGTAAAGTCAGTAAAACTCCTATACAATAACGTAATAACAGACTATAAAACGAGTGCTGTGATTAGTCTAGGATAATGTGAGTTTTATAAAACATACGAACAAAACTATAAAACACAATAAAATGCAAACTAACAAACCGGAATGTGACATGATTAAGCCGAAATAGAGTTATTCATTAAACACAAGAAAGTTTAAAAAGTCACAAATCCATAGAGAACGCTTGAAGCCAGTTAAACTGTTAAAATTTACTGAGGGTGATAATGAATTCCAAACTTTGATCACCCTATATGCAAAGAAATGACTACGCACATTGCAACTACTGCTAGGTTTATATAATTTATATGGGTGTCCTCGAGTAACGCTAGTAGAACACAGCTGGAAAAAGTTTTCACAATCCAAATCCACTAAACCAAATAATATTTTGTAGCACCGTATAAGATCGATGTGTAAACGACGTAACTCAAAACTAGGCAAGTTTAGTTGTTTAAGACGCAGTTGGTAAGACAATTATTTAAGGCCAACAAGTCTCTTAGTAAAACGCTTTTGGACTTTTTCATTGGCAACAATACCTTGCTTTAAAGTAAGTAATCATATAACGCAATTATATTCAAGTAAGGGCCTAACATATGTGAGAAAAGCTCGAATAAGTAGAGTATTGTTACGTGAAACAAAGCAACGTAAAATAGCATTTGCTCTCGGGTGTGCTTTCCCAGTTACGTCACACACAATGTGTATTGCAGGCGACAAGTTGCTACTGATAGTAACACCTAGATCACGACAGGAGGTAACGTTGGGTACAGGAATGTCATTTTTATTATATCTAGGACAGAGTCGACTTTACCAATAATTAAAATATTGCATTAATGGCCTTAAACGACCTTGAATCCCAAAAATAGGGGTTTTTGTGATTTTTTTTGGCAATTTTGGCCGCAGCACACATTTCAACAGTGAATCTCAACGCAATGGATGGAGATAGACCAAAACAACCTGCGAACAGAAATTGCTATAGGCTGTCGCGCGTCTCAAGAGTTTTGCTCAAATCACTTGTTGATGTCCGATGACCTTCGCATTCAATTTCGGAAGAAAATATAATCGGCATAAGAAAGAAATTACTACTGCACTGGGTTATGTTTTTCTACGTCATTTATTTTCGCGTTGCGTGTCCATACGGGGCAGACGGACAGACAGACAAGCAAAATGCGTAATGCGGTCTGCAGAATATTATAACAGCATAGAAATGACAAGGAAAAATGAGATAAATTGTCTGGCGTTATTTTCGTACAAAAAACTTAAAGGATTGGTGCATGCACATCATTGCTTCAGCGTATACATCAGCGTATACCCACTATACAGCTAGAACTAAAATAATCTTTTCAAACTGAATAAATTAATGGAATATAGAAGAATTTTTAATCTGAGATAGCATTGATGAATACATACGAGTCGCCGTCGCTGTTCTGGCACAGAAGATCCGATTGGTTCAGCTGTGACGCTCGCTTCAAGGCTCTGCTGCGCTGCTCTTCATTGTCTGGTGCGTCCACGGGCGTTACGATCTTGGATATCAAATCGTCAAGGTTATATTCATCTGCCAAATCCAGCGGTGGCGAGTCGAATCTAAAACCTTGGCTTGGAATAATCTCTTCACTGTTTTCTTGAGGGTCGACCGTCACTGGTGAACCGTTGAACTGGACGCTGTTACTGGTGCTGTCGGAGTACACGCTGGCGGGGCCGTAAGCGATGGTGACCGATGGCGGCTGGCTGCAAGACGAAGGGCTGCAGCTTTCGTACGGCGACGAAGCGCTGGCTGGAAGACTGATCAGCGATGAAGTGCGACGGCTTGACATACACGACGCCGGGGACTCCGCAACCACAACCGACTCATGGGACCCCGGCGAATCCTCTACCTGGCTGATAACGGGTGATGAAAGTGTGGCATTGCTGCTAAACTGCCGTTGGATGTGATTATTCGGTGACGACATCGGAAGAGCAATTGCAGGACCAGTACGTTGCGCATCTGGCATACTAGCTGGCGCAGTGGAAGTGGCGAAGCGGCAGGAGGGTCGTACATGTACGTGTTCGATGACGTCATTATTGCATGTGCTCGTCAAAGCTGGCTGCTGCAAGACTGATGTTTGCGTTATGGGCGCATTCTGAGTCACGTCGCGTATTATTGATTCATAATTAACTTCTGTGCAGTAGCCAGGGGCGACTGGTGCCAAGCGTTCCACGTCTTCAAGAGAAAGATCCGGGAATGGATCTAACACCAGATTTGTCGAAGATTGCGGCGCTGTCGGCGTCGGTTGTGAAACTGCTGTCGGCTGAGGAAGATCTTGAATAGATATCGGCCACTTGAAGACCACGGAAGGATGATCTCGCGAAAAGAATGAATTTTGGCCGCCAACATTCGACCTTTCCGTGGGCGAGCACTGACTCGGGACGCCAGTTCTATGGACAAGCCCAGATGGTAGATGGTAGATGGTAGATGCAGGTGGGCCTGGCAGATACTGTGACAATGTCGAGTTGAAACCCCCGTTTGCAGTGTGAAATGGTTGACCCCAAAAAGTTCCTCCCACGTTCCACGGATAGCCGTTCACCATGACCCCTTCGTTTCTTGCAGAATAAACTGGCGGATACCCAGTGAAATTCTGATGCGGACATTCTAGCGGTGGCTGATTCACATTGGGGAAGTAAGCTTCTTTGTTGGACAAATGCGGAACCGACGCACTATCAGCAGTCTTGGGACTGCACCGGATAAACTTTACCGGTTGGCCACCATTCGGATGTTGCAATGACGGACAACCGTTTGTTGGTCCGTGTGGGGTCATACCAATTTGACCGACAACAGTTTGACCGTCTTTTTCCAACGTCTGTCGTGATACGTCATTCGCAGCTTTGTCATCCACCAGTGTAACTGTCTGCACTTTCTCGACTAAATTTCGCTCGGTATTCTGAGCACGATGATTATCGCTGTAGGTCTCCACGGCGCTGGCGGTATCGTTTGAACGTCCTGCCTCCAACTCACTTGACCCAAGTCGTTGGGCGTTTACGTCGCAGTCGTTGGTTTTGCCCTCGCCATCGTGGGTCGGTTTCTCGCTGTTCTGGGTTACCAACACTACCGGAGGCAGCACAAAGCCACCACACTCGATGTGGTTCGGTGCTTTTCTGTCAGTCTGCAAATAGCCGTTTCGAGCCTCCAGTTTGGCGATGCAGCTGTCAGCCAACCCGACATCAGCTGTAAAGTCATCCGTCGTACTTTCTCCGACCGAATCCCGGAGCTTGATCGTTGCAATTCGCTCAATCAAACTGTTTTCTTGCTTTTCGACGTTGCTACCCTTACTCGCAGTTTCCACGTCGACGTTCTGACGAAATGTCTGGACGTGTCTGGACATGTCTGAATGTGTTTGGACGTGTCTGGGCGATGGCGGCGCGTCATCGTCGTCCTGGTCGCTGTAATTCATGCTCGTCAACGTCACCTGGCTGCGATCCTGGAGTGTAATCAATCCGTGGATGTATCAAGCCGAACAATCTGAAAAGAAAACATCTGTGACAAATTAAAATTCAAAGAAACAAAAATCGCTTAAATTTCATTAAAAAAATTAACCTGCGTACTTAGACTGTCAATTAAGGCGATTACTAAAAACTTGATCAACCAAACTCATTCGTTACACTGTAATAGAACATAACAAAACTAGAAATTTGGGGCAAAGCCCAACGTGAGTCCGCCGGGCGCCTTAAGTCCGATTGGGGGGACAATTTAGAGGGCTCACATTACTCTCGTAGCAAAGTCACGTGGCCAGAACTCTAACGCATTAGCATACCCAGAACGCGCAGTGTCCACCTAGAGTAGGTAGACATTAGCCAACTAACCGTTGTCGTCAGTGGACCAGAGTTCTTCAAATTTCTTTTGTTCAACCCGGCAGGGACAGTAGTTGAGCCGTTTACCGCTAGTCGATATGTTCATCCGTTCCAGAGATATTCGCGCTCAAAGCTGAAAGTTGTCCTAAATCGCGCCGAATTTTGGACATTTTTCGCTATCCCAAATTTTAAGGGGGCGGTACACCCCAAAACTTGTACGCACGTTATCAGCCCCATTAGCACTACGTCACATGGCAAAGTTTCATTAGGCTACTCCCTCTGGCTTTAAAGTTATAGTGGCTAATTCGCTGCAATTAAGGCCAATTTTTGACCCCCTTTGAAAAAAAACTGTAAGGGAGACCCGGTCCACGGTGGGGGTGCGTTAGTAAGACTTGGTCATTCTCCAGCGCGTGTAAACTTTTGGGGGCGCAGCACCCCCTAGGGGCCGAAATATGGTCTTCCGAAAGATGCGCTTTGGGTGGGTACAATTCCACATCGTGATCTCCAAGGTTACTGGACCAAACTTCACCGGACTTGTTTCTAACGCGGGAGGAATCGCTATCGATCGAGTAACTCACCGATTTTGAATATCGTCATTCGTTTCGGAGACATTCGCCGCCGAACTTTGAAGTCGACCGAAATAGGGCCAAATTTTGCATGTTTTTGGCCCCCTAAAATTTTTTTGGGGAGACTCCCTCACAAGTTTTAACCGGGATTATAAAATTAAACGCAGCTCCGAGCATCGTGCAAAATTTCGCGCCGATCGGTCGACGGAGCTCGGAGATTACGCGAGGAAAAAAGAAATAAATGCCACCAAAACATAAGTCCTCCCAAAAACTATCGTTTCCGGGCGGACTACCAATTGTCGACAAAACAGGTTAGACAATGAACTTTCAAACGAAAGCGATAAAAGTAGCAAAGAAAATTGGTCAAATATTGTAGACAGTACTCTGTATTGCCTATTCTCGACTAATGTTATCATAGCGTGGTTTACAGTCCGTCACACCATACATTTTGCGAAAATCGTTAAACTGCATGAGGTGCTATTCCGAAGGTCCACTGTGCAGATACGCGCCACAGTGCTAGAGTTAGGGTTAGGGTTAGTAGGAATAGTGGACCTTCGGACCAAAATCGCCATTTTGGCAGAAACAATAATTGTGTGGCTGTGGCTCCAAAGTAAAGCATTTTATTGGATTAACGCTTCAGCCCCTTAGGAAAAAATATTTGGGGGTCGATCGGAACCACAAATTAAGATTAGCATTGCAAATCGCAGCCAAACTATAGAGAATGGTTACGGTACTACAGACACCTATAAGAATTCAGCAACGCCTTAGCTGATGGCACCATGGCTGACCCAAGTGAAATAACATCTTTGCAGCGATCACATCATCACAATCATATTCGTTTAATAGCAGAATGTGACAAACGCAATAATGCTCACAATGCAAACTATGAGCCTAAAAGTTAAAAGAAAGTTTATTGTCTGTGACAATAAAACCACATAGGGTAAAAAAACAACTCATGATATTCACACCAGTTTAGTTTAGTTAGGCTACTAGTAGTATGCAGTTATTGCGTACCGTTAATACGAATGTTTATACATCATACGGACAAGAAAGTCATTAACATTTGAAAATTTGGTTTCATTGATAGTCATTGAGTGCGAGCGGGCTCGAAGCTTATACGTTATGTCAGTCTTGTGAGGCAGATATGGCTGGAGAACGTAGTTAGAATTGGTTTTGAGTCAGTGAAAGAAGTCATCTTCGGCGAAGTTGAACAGGTCGGTGATGGCCGGGACGTCGTCGCTGCAGTACCCGAACCGTTTAGCGCGTCACAACAGATAATCAAAACGCGCTCGGTCGGCAGCCAAACACATCCCCGACCATGCTGGCGCCGCGTACTGAAGCTTCGAAACATGTCAAATTACTGGCGACGGTTACATTCTGTCGCCGGTTTAATAAATCTAGAAACATGGCAGATTTATGTAGCCTATGTTAACTGCGGGCAGTATAAGCATGAACACACGTAAACACAACGTGTAGACCTACGTGGTTGCAGTGAGGGGAAACTTCTGAGGTTAATTATACACAGGCAGAAAAACAAACAGGAAGTGAATCAAATGACGTCATGACATGAAGCGCATGAAGAACTTCTAGCCTGATTAAGTAGCCAAAATGTCAGACGACAATTAGTTTAGCTTTGCACGTGCGACCGATTTTTAAATCGGGAAAGTCCCTTCAAACTACCAGACTTCAAACGTAGGCCTACAGGCTGAAGTGACACAGGTCGCCGACTGCGCATAGCGACTGAGGAGAGAAGGGAGGAGAAAGGAACGTTTTTATTATAGGCCTAAACCTATTGCGTCAAAATGTCGTGACCATGCACGTCGCGGTAGGTCCGTGATGTAACGCATTTGCTAACAACAGTTACACAATTATTATGTTGCTATATTTTATTGTTACCCGGAAAGTCCCGTGAGCGTCGAGCAGTCTTAGCCTGTTTTGCACACTGTTGCATACAACTACAACACTAATTTTTTTCAATTATGCACGAATAATTAGTTCGGCTGGTTGTGGTCCTGTCTCCGGCTACCTACCTACACCGTGTCTGGAAAAAAGTAACCCCTTAGACGTCGTACAATAGAAATGTCAAATCTAAACGAATCTTAATAAAACCTTGTCCACTTAATTTCCAATAAAATGTTAAAACGAATTTTGTTAAAAATATTGTTTTTAGCAGAGTTATTGATTGTTGAATATCGATAACATAATATCTTTGTTACCAATATGGCGTTACATAAATAAACATCTTTGTTATTGTACATTTACGTGACTCCAACAAACAACATTTGTTTTTGGCAAAATTCAACATCAACAATGCATCATTTACTGACAATCAAACTGCCGAATTTCAGTTGAATCTGCCAGCGCAAACACTAGTTACATCCCAAAACACTTCAGTTTTAGGTCTTTTAATTGTATCTGACGTCATCCACAAAGACCTGAAACTGAAGTGTTTTGCGGTGACCTTACAAAAACTGCTGAAATTTGGCGATTCGACTGCCAATAAATGGTGTATTGTTGATGTAAAATTTTTCCCAGAATTAGCTGATGTTGTTTGCTGGAGTTACGCAAATTTACAATAACAGAGGTGTTTACTTGTGTAACGCCATATTGGTAACAGAGATATTTTGTTATCGATATTCAATATTGCAATTATAATTGTGTGTTTTATTGTGCTTTTTTGTGTGCTTTATTCTGTAGATTTATCATTCCTGGACATTGCTTTTTTGTGTTGTATGTTTTGTTTTTTAGTCCGCCCGAAAACGATAGTTATCGGAAGGACTTATGTTTTACGCATGATGTTTTATTTTTTTTGCAACGCGAGATCTCCGAGATGCGTGGGTCGACCGGCGTGAAATTTTGCACGATGGTCAGTACTAGGCCCAATTTTATAATGCCGTCCAAAATTTTTGGAGGCGCACCCCAAAAAAATTTCAGGGGCCAAAAACATGCAAAATTTGGCCCGATTTCGGACGACTTCGAAGTTCGGCGGCGAATATCTCCGAAACGGATGAAGATATTCAGAATCAGATAGTCATTCCGTCTATCGCGATTCCTCCTGCGTTAGGCGAAACAAGTCCGGTGAAGTTTGGTCCTGTGACCGTGGAGATTTAGACGTTGAATCGTACCCACCCAAAGTGCATTTTTCGGAAGACCATATTTTGGTCCCTAAGGGGTGCTGCGCCCCCAAATTTTTACACGCGCTAGAGAATGATTAAGTCTTACTAGCGCAAACCCCACCGGGGACGGGAGCCCCCTTACAACTTTTTTCAATGGGGGGTCAAAAATTGGCTTAAAATGCAATAAATTAGCGCTTATAACTTCGGAGTTAGGGCGTTTAGCCCGACGAAACTTTAGGACTTGACGTGTCTCTATGTTGGGGTGTTAACGCAAGTACAACTTTTGGGGGCACCGCCCTTCTTAAAATTTGGGAGGGCCAAAAACGTCCAAAATTTAGTACGTTTTACGACAACTTTCGAGTTTGACCGCAAATATCTCTAAACTGGATAGATATATCGACAAGCGGTAAACGGGGTTATCAAATACGGTTAATGCCGCGTTGAACAAAAAAACTTTGTGAAATTCCGTTTACTACGAATCAAGTTATAAGCGCTAATGTTGACCTGCCCTAAGTCGCATTTTTCGGAAAACCATATTTCGGCCCCTAGGGGGTGCTGCGCCCCAAATTTTTACACGCGCTAGAGAATGACCAAGTCTTACTAGCGCACCCCCCACCAGGGACAGCGGCCCTCCTTACAACTTTTTTCAAAGGAGGGTCAAAAATTGGCTTAAAATGTAATAAATTAGCGCTTATAACTTCGGAGTTAGAGGGTGTAGCCCGACGAAACTTTGGCACT
>Ga0056128_1007674_pt1 | contig 13615 bp, 11 predicted proteins | sample WorMetLIZISLAND2_FD_71113 | JGI IMG/M metagenome (GOLD analysis project Ga0056128, IMG submission 71113) | Marine gutless worms symbiont microbial communities from Max Planck institute for Marine Microbiology, Germany - Olavius geniculatus... ... | reverse complement strand
CTGGGGGATAGAAGCCACTACCCACCCCCACGATTAACGCCGCATCAGTGGTTGAGAAGCGTCATTTCGTAGTCGATGTCAGTTTCGAGATGTTCAATTGGTGCGTGCGTCGGCGTCCACATTCTGAAGCTGTTGGCGTCTCCATGATCTCGAGGCTGGGGAAGTAGTCGTTCAGCTGCTATGGGTGGTCTACTGATGCCATTGCTGCAGTCACCGCTACGGATGCTCCAACATTCGCCCTCGTACTGCCGACGCAACCTGGATATAACACATGTACACCAAATCAACATTATATTTAAGAAACGTGTATTAATTCAGAAAAATAAAGAAAAAAAACGTTTATAACCGCACAATACGAAATGTGACCTTTTTACTTGACATATTAGGCCTACGTACTAGATCCAATGTTTTGAAGACCGAACTTTTTCATATTCATCAATTTTTTGTCATCACAAGCGTAAGTAGACCTAAATAAATTTAAAAACAAAATCTGCTGTGTAGGCCTAACTTTATCCGGGGCAGTCCGTTTTTCATCGCCGCATTTTCGTACTGACCGTCCAACGTTTATTGAAGCAAAAGAAACATTGTAGGCTTAAAATTTGAAACAAAATTCACCGCCAAAGCATGTTTTAGAATTTTTCAAATGTACGCGGAAAATACGTTACGATATACGTACGCATTGTCCCAAAAACACGTGATATGCGTATCGTCTGACCTGGATGCGGTCGTCCGCTGGACGTCAAGCGGTAGTGCGACCGGTACAGGAGGATCGTCTGCTCCGACGCCTCGGCACTGGAACGTACTGGCGTGGTCCATGGCTCGTAACAACTGATAGGTCTATCCACATAGGCTTACATCGGCTCAAGTCTACCCGTGGATGGCACTGGCTGGAACATAGATGACGGAGAAACATAATGGCGTGGTCCTGGCACTGTAGGTCGACCATGCTTCCGTTGTCGTTGAATCGGAACGACCGGGACGGCTGCCTGGGCTTGGGTGATCTGACTGTCCTGGCAAGCCGCTTGCCACCGGCCGCTACCATTGAAGCTACCCGTGCCACGCCTCCGCCGTCACCGCCGCCGGGGTTTGACGTCGACTTCTGGCTCTCCCTGATATTCGTCGTTTCACCGACGCCTTTCCTCGGTGACTACACGTGCAACATACATGACAACATAACTCGCACTTTTTTCTGTTTAACGGTTATCGTTATGCGGCCGTCCTAGTAGGCCGCATTACGAGTCTTGCAAGTCCGTCCGTCTGTCTGTTCTGTCTACAGGTTCCTAACTTGAAAATAGCAGGCGGAGAAAATCCAAAACCGGCGTGAACGTTCCCTAAAGTTGGAGCAACTGGTGTGCCAATTTTCAGCTTAAAAGGTCCAGGTTAGTGCCACAAGACATCAAAAATTTTTAGACATTCCCACATGTTTGTTGTGCGGAATGGAGGAGACGGATCACGTGCCACAGGCGTCGACTGAAAACTAGGTCTAACCCGTGTGCGGTGACCTAATTTACTGTCATAGCCTGAGACGCTCGTCAACTGGACGGACGGTCGTATTATCATGTCGACACTCGGCGCTGACATAATTTCTCGTTGATTAATTTTTTTCTGCCTACTCGGCAGACAAAAACATTGGCAAATGTGAGCTATCCTACACGTAGACTTATAAAGCAGTACAAGTAGGTTACATTAATACCCCGTTTAGGCAAGGAAGCACACATACGCACACTTGGAACACACGTCGTGCACGTGTATATCGAATACGTCTGCTTCATGTAAGGCCTATGCTTATTCGAGTAAACGAGGTATAAAACAACATAATATAAAATACAAGCGGGCGAATAACACCACATAATGACATGCAGTTCGCTTTTCGACTAGCCTACAGTACGGCAGGTTCGAAAAGAGACTCGAGGTTCAGTAAGTAAAAATGACTGCGGAAACAGAAGCACACCAACTATTGTATTGTAGGCCTATGCGAAAGGGGGCAGGGGTTAAATGCCTGCGGCAAATCTACGGTTTACGTTCACGCAGCATGAAAAAAGTGAAAATTTCGGCTAGGCTATTGCAAAGTATAGGCCTATCAACCGCTGGGGGCTTACTTTTTACTGGGCCGCTCTGTATGCACGTAGACTTATAGTATGCGTACCGGTATCGTCTCTGAGAAGGCGAGAAAGAGGTCGAGATAGGTGGGAACATGGTTGTACGTCGGACTGGTCATGCCGGACATGGGAAAGCTGAACTCAGACGCCGCCGGGTGAACCCCGGACATCATCTCGCTGTCAGCTGCTGCAGCTGCAGGTGCCCCTCCATTCCTCGCGATCACGAGCAGTGCCGCCGCCTGCCGGGCTGCCTCATGCTCCTATTTACATTCATATTCATACAGTTATTCAGTAACAGGCTAACGTCTAAAGCCGTGACCACACTAACCGATTTCCTCGTCCGAGGATTCGATGGGCGTCTTTTGGCTGACAGGCAAAAACACTCGTCCGAGGAAATCAGATAGAATGAGCATGGACAATCCGTTCGATTTCCTAGGACGAGGTTTTCAAACTTCGGACGGCTTGGCGACGTCGTAAAACACCTTCGACGAAAAAAATCGGTAGCCTACGTGTAGCCACGGCATAAGATGGCAGTTAACAAATCGCAGCTATTAACAACAACAACCAAAATAATTTGAAACAAGTAATCTCAGCAAAGCTCATGAGACGCGCGACAGCCTTAGCAGTTCCTGTTCGCATGCAGGCAGTCTTTCATTATCTCCAGCCATTTCTACGCAATGCACTCTCTATGTGTGCCTTGCAGCCATCAGTCGCAAAAACACTAAAACCCCTATTTTGTGGGTTCAATGTCATTCAAGGTCATTGACGTTGACACCAGGAAAAGGCTTGTCACTATAGTGCTCGTTATGATAAGCAGCATATCTGCGTCTATCTGCAAGCGTTTTCACGCAACACAAGCCAATAGCGGTAAAATAACCACTTTTAGAGGGTACCCTTTTTTGTCGACGGCGTGCGCCGCCCTCCTTGAACCTAGGGGGTCGGATAAAACGATAAAAATTTTATAAGAGGTTGTCTTGGTCTTTCTCCAGCCATTTCGGAGCACTTTACTCTTGAAATGTGTGTCGCAGCCCGAAATCGCGAAAAAATTCACTAAAACAGCTTATTTTTGGCTGTTCAGAGTCATTCAAGATCATCCATGTTGACACTCTCATGAAGCTCGTCACCAGTGCTTGCTCACAGACAGACGCCTAAACGATGGCTAAGACGCGCGAAGCATTACATGTTGTCGCGCGTAGAAAGGCGGGTGGCAGTATAGGACTGACGATTTAACCACAAGTTGCCTTCAAATTCTCCATTTCCTCATTTTGACACGACATGTCACTGAACCCCACAATAACACTATCGTACCTGCCGAGTAATATCTTAACCCGTTGAAAGATTACACGGTTGCACGAATGTGACAGACGACAGTCGGACAGATATAGTTAGACTACGCTACGGAAAAATGTGTCGCAATAGGCGAAACCGCATTCAGCTACCGTATACAACGTACTAAAATGATTACAACGTTGACAACATTGATAATATCGACCTTTTGCAGCTGGTCGGCAATCGCCTCCTGACGTTCTCGGTTCTGTGACACGCGCTTGCGGTGGAATCGAACAAACGAGATGAGGACGAGCGACAGCAGGAAGATGGTCAGGGAAATTCTTTTACACGAGGTAGTGCAGATACATAATGTAGGTGAGATGGTACGCGTGCCATCATAAACACAGTGCTAAGAAGTTAAGTTAAGTTATTTCTTTGCTGTTCATTTCTTGTTTACCGTATTACGGTGAATAAAGATGTGTGTGAAAGCGAACAAACGAGATGACGACGAGCGACAACAGAGATACACCTTGCACATGGTATGAACAAACAAACGAACAGACGGACGGGTAAACGCGTAATGCGGACTATGTAAAACAGCCACATAATAATTTGGACAGCTAATGTAGGCCAGGCATACAATGTACATGGTCATGGAGATACACCAAGAACGACCAAAACTCGAATTTTCCTTTACACAAAGTAATGCAGATACACATAGTTGGTAAGGTGGTAGGCGTGCCATCGTAAAAAGAATGTTGAGAGAAAAGTAAAACGAGTTGAGGACGAGCGACAACAGGAAGATGGTCAAGATGACGTACGGCGCCCAGAGCGGAATCAGTTCTTCTTCCTCGTCAGAAAATCTCGAAGTCTGAAACTCGGAAGTCGAGTTGCTGTTAGACTCTGAGGTGTTGTAAGTGGTCGTGTAAATCGACAGCGTCGTAGGAAGGCTGGACTCCGTCATCGCGTCAGCAATTGTCGAACCCGTAATGATCCGATCACAGCTGAAAAGATTTCGCTGCAAATTTATAGCTATATATGCACTTAGTCAGCGGCGTCGTAAAGCCCAAATTCCATTACGCCGACTTTGCGACAAAGTCCGCAGATCTCCGACGAAATTCCAGCAGACAGCTGCAATTAAATTTCCCACAAGGTGCTCAAAATATCAGCTTGGCAAAATATCAAAATGGGAATATTCAGCCCCAGACTTTGCATTTTTGGACGAAAATTTTTCGACACAAGCAAAATTTTTCGACAAATTTCAGACAACCCAAAATTTAGGGCAGGGGCAATTTCCCCCTACCCCGGATCACGACTCCACTGCACTTAATATTAAATATTACGCAGTATTTCTTTTTTTTTATTTCTTCATTTTAATGCACAGACACTGGGCCTCACAGAGTTCGATTAGGTACATTTAGGCTAAACTTACGCCTTGCAGACATGCCGCAATTTCTTTAGCGGTATTAACGTCTGCGGACCTTCACTGGTATGAACAAACAAACGAACAGACAGACGGGTAAACGCGTAATGCGGACTATGTAAAACAGCCACATAATAATTTGGACAGCTAATGTAGGCCAGGCATACAATGCGCACTTTCTTCACTGCCAGCCGTGTCGTAGTTTATATAGAAATTTGGGAAACAGACAGGAAAATTGCAATTTTTCGACAAAAAACGGGCGTAGGCCTACAAGGCTATGGTAGTTCCAAATTTTAAAAGTGTTCCTAAATAATTGTAAATTTTTTCCAAACTAGGGATTTTCGGCCACAAACTTTTGTATTTCTGGCAAAATTTTCCGGACAAAAAGATCAAACAGGCTACAATTTCGGGCGAAGGGGCAACAGTACTGCGGTCCGACCGGCAGAATGTAGCCGTATGAATGAGATATTACTGTTTTTTGTGCGACATTTTCGATGCTTTCGCGACAGCCACGACTTTTTTTTCTTCCCGGAAATCCTTTGTCTGCCTACGCCACTGACGGAACGAATTTTAGACTAAGACTAATTATTTACCTGAGTGATGTGACGCTAATCGCTCTCCGTCAATTTACGTGCAAAAATATTTGCACGCTCTTACAGCAGCGTCGCTGGCGCTCTGTTGTTGCACATGGAGATCGCGCTTTAGGCCACATGACGTTTCTACATCCGATTCTCTCGCTGAATGGCGAATTTATATTCAAATACGATTGGACCCCGCTCGGTAGAAATGTGGATCTCCCCTCACACAATTTTTCTGACAGCCGACCGCAGACCGTCGGCCAAAAATCGGACAACATTAACGCATGTACAAAGAGCTGACAGATTTTGGCATTTACGGCGTATATAAAATGCCCTCCCCTGGGTTAGCAAATGTCGTATCGCACCATCAAATGGTGAAATTTTACAACGTCGCAGCGCGCCATAAAGTGGCCGCCGGAGGCGAAAAAATATCGCGCTGCGCTCTATTTTCTGGCCTGCAGGGGCTCCCTTGTGGAGTCCCTGACCTCTTCGGCCAAAAATGCTGAATAGGTTGTCCAAATCCGCCCCAACTCGCGCCCACTTTATTTCGTGGAACTATTTGCTTGTTTCTTAACCAGATTTGTATGTACTTGAATCATGCAAGTCCACCGGAACACAAGCTCGAGTTCGACTAAAGTCAAAGTCCAGAACTCAAGTTTTACAACTCTGACCGGCCCTAACTTACGTGTTAGGCTCCATCGGTACAGACACGAAAATGAAAAAAATAAAAAGTACATAATGCAGTCTAAACTAAAAACTACAGGGCCGCATAGTTCAGTAGTCAAACTCCAGTAAAATGTTCTTTATTTCACGATAAAATCTGATCTTATCCACAACAGAAGGTTTGATTAAAGACCTCGGAAACAAAAAAGTAGAAAAAAGATGGAAATAAAACATGAACAAAGGGTTGAAGCGTAAAAGACGATAGGGAACTAACAAGAAAAAAATGAAAAGCAAAACGACAGCGACGTTGTCGTTACAAAAAGGTGACAACGTAAAGAGGGATTACGTCAGTGAAATTGCACCAGGCAAGCGATGCCACTGCAGCAGTTTACAATAATTGAGTTGTGTGCACGAAAAGGTGCAATTACCCATCGGCATTGCCGAGAGAATCGAACAGTTAAATATTAAATGCCTGACGTTAGTGGCGTCGCCGACTCCGTCACGGTGCATTGTATTGTCTGCAGCCTCCGTACCAGCTGATGTGGCTCAACGATATCAGTGAGGCGCTGTCTCTAACGCGTACCTGTACGTGGTGACCATGAAACCATAATCGCGGAGTTCAAACCGCCTTAAGAAGTTAACTCTGTTTAGGGAGTAAAAAAACATCGCACTACACTATTGTTCATATCTTCGCCAAAAGTTGACCGATTTTAATTTTTTTTCAATGACAGATTTGGCAGACAATTTGCAACAAAGAACTTGTTCAAGTTCCCACCACTCCTAAAAAGCGTCGCTGGACTACTTTGTAAAATATTACCGTAATTCTATATAGCGTACATTGCAGGCGTTGTCAGTCTTGGCACGACTACCCACAGATGTTAAAAACATTCATTTGCAAATCAAAAAAAAACATTAAAAACATGATTTTATACATTTATGAAAAAAACATTATAAAAACATTAAACTGCAGATGTTTCCAATCGGTATTTTTTTACTTTGGTCATTTTTTTATTTTATGTAACCGTGATTATGGTATACATATACTCAATTATGAACTAAACAATGTCAGAACAAATACCAAGTATACCAGCCACGTTATCAGTTTTTAACACATCTGTAGCAATTTATTCTAACGATTTAACAAGAACAAGAAACATGACATTAAAAACACAAAAACATTTTTTAAATCTGAAAAAAAAACATAACAAAAAATTTAAAAACATTGAAAAAATAAAAAAAAACATTGAAAAACATTACAAAAACATGTTTTTGTACTTTTATAAAAAACATAAAAAATGTTTTTTTTACATCTATGCGACTACCAGAGCTTACATATAACAAGCAGCAACTGTCGTGACAAAATTAAGTTCAGTTTTATCGATTTGGACTTCAGAATCCGCGAATATCACGGTAGCTTACTCCAACGACGTCTGTTAGCGATTGACTGAACGTCATCCATGCGCAATGGACATTTTTGCTTTGTAACTATTTATTTATTGCTTCAACGCTTTTATGTACTCAATAAAAAAGTATTTTGTCACTAAATTAAATGAAGTAATAATTAATCAGAAATTTCTAGACAGCCTACAGGTATAGCGCCTCACTAGCATTGCCTCGATCTATCCCCCAAAAATACATGTTGGAAAATTTTCAAATTGACCGAGTTGACACCGTGTGAAGCTGTGAGACTGTCGCAAGATCGAGAGACATGGAAAAAGATTGTATTTGGCCTCAACGTTTGTTAACCAAGAGACAAGAAGAAGAAAAAGAAGAAGACGCGGCAGAGTGACGTATATCAGACAATACAGCATGTAACTCCGACGTCTGCTCACTACGTACATCAAGAATATAGGCCTATTAGGCCTACTTAATTCCATACGACTCGACTAAACCTGGTAGCCAAAGCCGCCAAAGCTGCAGAGCCGCAAAATGTTCGAGCCGAGTCCAGTGAGACACGTAGGCACATGCGTTCTCGTTTTGTAGAGCCGGAGGCACACAATAGGGTCTATCTCCGAAGGTCTCCTGATTCTGACAATGAAAGAATTTTGAAAATCGGTTAATATTTGGTAAAGTTATGACATACAAAAATGGTGCCATTTTTGGCCCACTCTGTATAGTGAAAACCATGGAAAATGACAAGATTTTTAGAGCTGTCGAAATGTTAATTTTTTAATGCATTAACGCACTGCGTTAAATTTTTAACGCATCAATTAACGCGGTAGGCCTATTAACGCACCTAGGCCCGTCGAAAGGGAGAGTAGAGGGAAGTTAGGCTACTCCGGGCCCCGCGACGTTTGGGGGGCGCCGCCTGTAGAATATAGAAAGTTAAAAAGCAAATGGAAACACATTTTTCAACAATAACTAACGTCACCGCTAGCATAAAAATCTATTAGCCTGTCATCTAAATAACATTTATTTACAGTAGTAATGAAATGGCAACTACAGTTTAGTTACTTAAATTCATTTGATTGTCAAATAACCGCAGTTTACTGGAATAATGTAACTTTTGCTTCACAGAATTTAGTAAATGAAATAAATTTACGCATGTGCGTTAATTTTTTAACGCGCGTTAATTTATTAACGCATTAATTTGACAGCTCTAAAAATTTTATTTTCATGGTTCTTTGCCCTTGCAGCTCTGCTGGCACGAATAATAAAATGATATAAAAATGAGACCAGACCAAGACGTTGAGGATTTTGCCCAAGACGAGACCGAGATGAGGCTACGTCTCGAGACCGAAACCACATTCCTGCCTAAATGTACATTTAACGTCAGTATACCGATGATGCCAGCAACAATGCGACGAGCACGACATACCGCACACAAAGCCAGCTGGTTGTTCGGTCTATTAATATTACATAGACTGTCACATGTAGACCTAATGCCGACTGTCCTGTCCGTGGCGGTGGGTCCGTCCGTGTAGCATTAGGTTGTCATGCAATATTGATTTTTCGATTGGTGGCGTCGGCGGGCAAACACGTGTAGATTCCAGCGTTAAATGCATGCAAACTAAACAATGTACATGTATGCGCACGACATGATATACATTAGACCTATGCTTCAGCCTGAACACCCGATTAGGCCTACACCGCTCAGTCTGCGAAAAGTCAGAATGCCAGATAATGCCCCAACGTGCACTATAAAATTACAGCATTATCAAGGCGTGTCGGGTATAGATCTATTTTTATCATCGATGCCAGTGGCGTATTCAGAGCGATGGTAGAGTTTTCGAGCCCCACCCATGGCTCGACCGACTAAAAATCTTAGCCTGCTATTCGGCGGCGCTGAATTTATAAGACCTGCAAATGACAGACCATGAAAAAAAACAAATGCTGGACAATGCAAGACCATAAAAATGACGGACTAAATCGCAGGACTGGAATTGGCAAAACCAGGAAAATAACAGATCAGACAGGATGCAATCAACGTAAAGTTTTGAAGAAAGTAGCGAGTAGGCTATAGACGCGCTGAGTGACTTTTGAGTCGTAACTTTGAGCCAAGTTCAATCGGCCAATTAAGTCAACGTGGGGTGCGATGAATCCCCATTCGTGCGTGGCATTTCTTATATAATCTTCGAGGTCTCACGATTTGCTTTTAAGGTCATCATACTGCATCTAAGTCATTTCAGGTTATTTGAAAGTCTTTATGAGTATAATTCACTATAAATGAATGTTCTCACTTGTGTAATATTTCATCGTTGCAGTGTTTTTATCACTATCGCAGTGAATTAGATTAGGCCAACTTGAAACAAGAGGCAAGCTAAGACGCTAGAATACCAAAACCACGCTCAAAAACTGTCAGTTTTTTGGCCCACCTTGTACACTATGTTTGATTTCATAATTTATTTTTCTTCAGTTGCTCCACTTCAGCTAATCCAGAAAAATAAACTGTTCAAAATTATTCTGCTCACATATGAAATTACCAAAAAATAACACAAAATGAAATGAAATCGAATCTGTAAGTGCATCTGAACTCGGCAAATCCAATTAAACAGTGTTGATGTCAAAGCACATGAAAGTTTGACAGATTGAGATCTAATTATAGATTAAAATCTGTAACTTAAAACATTAAACGAGCAGCAGTGCTGCAATGTCGGTCCATATTGGTGGAGGCAATTGATGACAACATAGTACACTGTAGTATCATTAGCTCACGCCAATCAGCTGCCACTTCTAAGGCTGTTGTAAAGTGCTTCTGGTCATGGGTCTGACAAATAGGCTACATAGCAGAGCTACAGTAAGCACCAAACCATTACTTTTTTCACCTTTCAGCTGTATGTATCCATTGTATCCGCACTGTTTGTATGCCTCTTCTTCATCATCATCATCATACGAAACTGAAATAATTTCAATTCATTACTCCTAGCACCGCGTTAGAAAATCTGGCTGTGGGTGACACAACAGAAAAATTGCACAATGTTGGTAGAACTTTGTCACTGAATACATGCACTGTACAGAAAGGCTGACATAACTGAAGCAGCACGGCACAGTCTGTTGTAGTAAAAATCTCTCACTGACACGTCTTGAGTCAACAGTAGCAACTCTTGTGTCCAACAAGCAATTGTCCACAGCTCATTTGTACCCTGTCTCAATCTTGCCTGGCTAGCACAATGATGCATAACTACGATCAAGTAAAGGATGGATATTAAATGCTAGTCTAATACGACATCAGCAGTTTCTCTACATTCGAAACATTTACCACATGAAACACAGCAGAATAGTTTAAAATCTGAGTGTCTAACCACACGTCGTCTCAATTCAGCTGCTGTACAGGAACACTTTCACAACAAGCAAAAGGCTTCACACCTTCATGACACACTAAATGTTTCTTAAGGTCTCCACTCAGGCTGAATCTCTTCTGACAAATATGACATGTGAACCAGGCACCTTCATTGTGTGACTTCAGCAGATGTACCTTGAGTTGGTGGTGATGCGTGAAACAGTCCTCGCAGTGAGTACACGAGTACGGCTTTGCACCAGTGTGAGTACGAACATGAGCCTTCAGATGACTGCTAGTTTTAAACAGCTTTCCACAGTGAGGACATTCATAAGATCTCGTGTTGCTGTGTACATGACGTTTATGTTGGTGCATGGTGCTGTATGTGCTGAAGCTGGTATCACACAGTGAGCACTTGAATGGTTTGTCTCCCGTGTGGACTCTCATGTGAGTGTTTAGATGTCCAGAGCAACTATATGCCTTACCACAATCATGACATTTGTATGGTTTCTCTCCACTGTGAATTCTGCTGTGAATGACAAGGCTGTATGCTCGTGCAAATCGTTTCTTACAAACAGTACATTCAAACGGCATCTCCCCAGAATGAACTCGCTTGTGTATTGCCAAGTCATGATTGGTAGCAAAACACAATTTGCACTCGGTGCATTTGTATTTACTGCCGTGAACATTTATATGTTTCCTCAAGTAATTCTGGGTAGGAAAACGTTTCTCACAATAAATACACGAAAACAACAGCTCTCTAGTATGTAGTTGCTTGTGATTATTCAAACTGTGTTTTGTTGTAAACTGTCTATCACACAATGTACACAAATGCAATCTTCGCTTGTCATCATGTGAATGCTCAGTTGCATCATTACTAACAGCTTCAATCTTCACCTCAAATGAACATTCACCTGCAAATAAAAATTCCAGTGATGTAGTGTACGACCTGTTGACATTATAGTGCATCACAGGTTGCATGGTAAATTACGTGATGAGTGACTTGCTCTGAAAAAAAGACAGGGAAGCTGCCAGTTTAATCTAGCACATAAACTAAAAAAGTAAATCTGTTTTTAGTGGAACTGAAGTGAGAGAAACAGAACAGGAACAAGAGTGTAAAAATATATAAAATCAAGAAACAGCATTAATATAATGCATAATCAGCAGGAAAATAAGAAAAGCAAACAGAAAAAGGACAGCAAGTTGTTGACTTAGAAAAAAACGTTCAACAAGCAACACAGAGATTCAAAATTCCTCAAAAATTTTCAGAATAGCCCCGAAACAGCAACAATACTGGGTGTCCTCCAGTGTTATTCCAGTTCTCAACATCATTTCAGTTTCAGTTTCTATAAAGTTTGAACTCAATCATTACAGTATAAGTTTCTATACAGTATCTGAATTCTTTTCAGTTACAGTGTTTATCGGCTGCTGTCGAACACAGTCACCTGCATACTAGCACAAGAGCAGTACTGACATGCAACTAACAGTTTGACTGCCAACAGTAACTCAAACTGCTGGCCTACTAGCTAGTACTCAGTCATTCAGAAACTTCAAAGTTTAAGCTTAAGCTTCAGTTCAAATCCACTGCTAAATTACTAAAACCACCAGTATGTTGCATTAGACGCATAAAAAAAGAAACACATATGGCGGTGTAAATGAACGATCTCGATTTGGTTCTGTGTGATAGATCTGTCAGAGGACCTACTACCAAACAGGAACTCAAGATACTAGAATGTGCCTAAACTCAGTTCCAGTCTTTTGCTGCCAGAATTATTGCTGAGCGAAATTCACTACCATATTGTGTCACCTTGTTGGTTTTGGTATCATCCTTTGGAAGCTAGATGTCTGCTGTATTGTACCCGTAGGTGTGCACACTTTTTGCCACAACAGGCAGCAGGAGATTTGCAATTAATATCCAGATCCAGATTTAAAAATTGAAATGAATTAAGAATTGAAAAAAGCGAAAGCTGGAAACTGCCACTGTCAGTAAATAAATAAAACCTGCTGGAGAAATTTCAGGCAAATGCAACCAAATCATTTCAGTATCTGTTTTTAAAATCCTTTCTATTAAAGTTTCAGTTAAGTTTTTTTGTGATCGTTTCTATATCTATATAGTATCAGCATTGATAATCTTTTCGGTATTAGTTTCAGTATGAGTTTTACTGATATCAATCATTTCAGTATCAGTTTAAGTTTCAGTTACTGGAATATCACTGGTGTCCTCTTCTATAGCTCTCGGGACCCACATGGCACAAAATGCAAACAGGCGACAGGTATGAAGAAGCATTACTGAAGTGTCACGGTGTCACAGCTCAACTCAGCTATCTGGAATGGATCTACAAATAATAATAACAGGCAATGCCTCCCATAAACAGGCAGCGTGGGATAGACCTGGCATTGAGGCCATTAAGGATGAGCTCATGACAATCAGTGCGGATCCCCGCCAAAAGGCCGTCCTTCTAGCAGCCATGGCTCCTCACTCTGGTGACTGGCTCAGCGCCCTCCCGATTGCTTCTTGTGGGCTGCGTATAGACGATGACTCAGTTCGAGTGGCGGTGGCTTTGCGTTTGGGATTGGGCGTCTGTGTTCCACACTCCTGTCTTGTGGAGAAGCCGTAGACGCCTGGGGTCAGCACGCTTTTGTTTGTAAACACACTTCGGGACGAACCCAGCGCCATCATGCTCTTAATGACATTGTTGCCAGGTCGTTCGCTTGTGCTGGGATCCCAGTTTCAAAGGAACCTTCTGGGGTCTATCGGGACAGCATTAAACGTCTGGATGGCATCACACTGGTGCCATGGCAGTCTGGAAGGGCTGTGGCATGGGATGTTACGATTGTGACCACACTGGCCGACTCCTACCTCCCA
>Ga0056128_1007673_pt1 | contig 13616 bp, 3 predicted proteins | sample WorMetLIZISLAND2_FD_71113 | JGI IMG/M metagenome (GOLD analysis project Ga0056128, IMG submission 71113) | Marine gutless worms symbiont microbial communities from Max Planck institute for Marine Microbiology, Germany - Olavius geniculatus... ... | reverse complement strand
TCTCTCTCTCTCTCTCTCTCTCTCTCTCTCTCTCTCTCTCTCTCTCTCTCTCTCTCTCTCTCTCTCTCTCTCTCTCTGGTCCGCCTTCATTGTGGTCACGTCACGTATACTGGTCACATAAAGCTCGTGTCGACAATAAAGTGGGGTTTAACCTTCCGACAGATATTTTATATCTAAACAGTTATCATATTTAGTTCCTTTACTTGTTAATTTTGTTTGTGTTTGCTTGCTACTTAATGAATTTTTTAAAATCGTGCCTAGGCCTATGAGTAGGCCTACAATACATGCATAATACGGGTTAAAAAGGGGTGTCATAGCGTATGACACATCCGTATTATGCAAGCACCGTTCAAAAACTTGATGTGACAGGCTACAGCTGATGCGTAGCATATCGTTTGTTGCCTGGCTGAATAAAAAATAAACGAAGTCATTATTTGAAGTGCAAAACTACACATTCACAGTAATGCGATACATGTTGGCCAAGTCAAAAAAACAGCTTAAACTACTGTGCACAAAAAATTCGAAATTTTTACGAGTTCGACGAATAAGCTTGGACATTTTACTGACCGGCCGCAGCAAACGGAGCATGATAGACAATCGCAGCGATGAAGATGAAAGCGCCGAGAAACATCGTGCTGCCAACTTTCTCAACAGTGTTTAGTTCAATGACAGAAGCTGTTGAAATGACTAGCTGTTGAGCGGGCGGTCCGACGTCCGCTGAACCAAGTGACGAATGAACGAACAGTGATGGGAACTAGCGTCTCAACGTTATAGGTAACAGCTTGAACAATCGATCGGCCGGTGAAAGATGATGGTTAAGAAGTGAAAGGCATTTATGGTGGTGAGGTGGCTGTCTGTCTAGGCCGCCGCATACTGGCTGGACAGTCACAACGTGCGAGCGACTGGACCGGTCGGATAGAATGCGACAGCTGGCGCGCTTTCACAGATGCGCGCGGACGGACGCCGCGTATTGCATACCCTTCCGGTATGCAAGGCTACAGTGTCATGTTGACTGTATATGTGTGATGCACGGTTATGATGGGCAGTGAGTGACATAATATATACCATTATGAACCTCTGATAGCAGCACACGAGCAGCGTCATTACCGATCATAAATTTGAACGATGCGCCGGAATTATTTCACACATGTTTGAACACGTAAGCATTAGTCAATGCTGTCGGATCGCCACTATCGCGCAAATAGGCTTAGGCCTATAATAGATTGTTACCCTATTTATAGAGCAAAACATAGCTACGCATAAGCGCCTATGACACTGAAATAACATTTAAAAATGTCTTCCATATATGGTTTGTCATATGCTGCCAGTATATACAAACGAGAAGTTTAATGATTCCGTTTTTTTGTTATTCCGCGCACGCAACGTTCCTGTCGTAGCGAAAAGGAGTATATGAGATCAGTGTAATATTGAGAACCGACCGACGACCGACCTACGTTTTTGGAAAAGCCTTCCTGGAAGAAATTCAAATGGCTATATCTCAGCAACCAATCATCCGATCCACTTCTGGTTTGGTTCTAGGGCGGGGTTGCCAGGGAAGGCCAATTTAACATTGCCATTTATATTTACCCTCAACTGACCCTCGTTGCCATGGCAACGAAATTTGGGACACAATGGGCTTCTGTAACCTAAAATTGCAAAAAAATCGCCAAACTCCCGTATTTTTGTGGTTCAAGATCGTTCAAGATTATCGATGTTAATGATCGGGAAAGCTCGTCACCATTGCTTGTTATGATAAGCACCACGATTTTGACAACCTGCAACCGTTTTTACGCTAGACGAGTCAATAGCGGTAAAATAACGACTATTAAGGAATACCCCTATTTGACGCCCTCGTTCGATGGAAATCCCCTAACCCAGGGGCACAAAATGTTGTCACAGAAAACTAGTTTTTGTGGCAACCCACAGTAAAGATTTCGTGATCGTAGCTTGCACCGATTTGATAAGACTGCAGGGTGTGACAGACAGACACACCACACAAACAGACGTGACAGACGGACGGACGCCTAAACGATAACTAAGACGCGCGAAACATTATATGCAATCGCGCGTAAAAACTGTAAAAATGTAAAACTTTAAACTGTTTTTGAAAACTTACGTTTTTTATCGATCCTAGCTGCTGCTGTTGCTGCTTCTGCAGTTTTGCTGCAGACACTGCTGCTGATGATCCTGCTAACAGTGAACGATTGATGAGGTGACCTCGTACCACACACAGACTGCAGCAGCGCCATGCGCATCTTTTGCCAGTTTCAATTACTTGTCAGCACGGGATAAAACAGTAGTTATAATACTTATAAAATGTTCAATTTATCGTTCAGCGCTTACGACTACGCGTACTACGACGATCTGTTTCTGACGTCATCCTACTCGAATTTGACGCAATGGCAGCGCGAACAGATTCACGACTTCCCGGACGAAGGCAGACACTGCATGATCGACTTCTGGGCGTCACCTCTCCCGCAAGGTATCTGTGTACAGTTTAAGAATTTATGCCATAGTTTTCGCGCCATGAATTAAATACTTTAACCGCTCAGAGCTTTATCTGCAAAATGCACTTATATCAGTAAACTTGCATTTGCTAAATCACCCTTGCATTTCTTTTTTTACCAGTAGTGTTGTGCTTACAAGTTAGAAGTCAGTGCACACTACCGTAGCAGCCGACTTACTATATCATCCCGACATGATTAGTCTCAGTCACTCAACTTATCGATATCGTTTTCGCCATTTTGTCTTTCACCCGTTTACCCATGTTTAAACTTATGCCTGCTTGTTTCACAAATCGTTTCTTTACTGCCTGCTGGAACCCATCAAACTGCCTTTTACGACTAGGCTATGAGACCGTTGTGTTTTTTTATGATAGACTAGTGTTTTTAAAAGTTGTATTGATTACTTTTTGGTTAAGTGCGGTAGATTAATATCACTAGCTGTCTTTAGTTTTTTTAGCGTACTTTACCGTACCTGTCTGTCTAGATGAGAGTGCAATGGTCAGTGACTATAACCTATATTTCCAACTACGTAGTAAACATATTGATAGAATATGGGCAAATAACTGTGTTGGTTTCCATGACCAAAATGCTTTATTATAGTCCAACTACGATTGGCTCTAGAACCGTTTGTTTTGTTGTTAAGGATTTTAATATTCCATTTTCGTCGTTTAGGCTACTGATAGACTGCTAAAACATTTGATTATCGGATGTAACGGTTACTGAGCATGCTTCTCGTGACTATCTAGCTTAGAAATAGTCGGGTTAAATTTAGTAAAAAGAACTATAATCTTACATCTTAAAAATTACGTTTTAAGACACCAATGGCGCCGTGGCAAACGAGGGTATTTTTTCAAAAATAGAAAAAATGGCCAAAAATCTCGCATTTTGGAACAATGTAACAGCACGATTAAATTTTTGAGCACCCATAGTTTATACACTGTCCGATATTTGCAGCTGTGTGTCGAAAAATTATTGCAACCAGAGGCTTGCGGGTACGGCGAAATTGGTACCCCACTCGTACTCGCCAAATTTGGCAACTTTCTCATCGCACGACGCGGCTGCTTCGAACAGTAGCGTAAACATAAACAGTGTTGCAACTTTCTTTTCTGCTAGGTCCTCACTGTAACGCGACTTGGGATGGCTTCAAATGCTGGCCGGCGACTCCCGCCAACACGACCGTCATTCAGCCGTGTCCGGATGTGTTTGGTGTCGCAGACGGTAAGAGCGCCTTTCGCAACATTGCCATTTGCTCATAAGCATCTTGTATATAGGTGACCATTTAACACCGGTAGCAAATTACTTCCAAAAAATTGCAATTTCGTGTAATTACGAAGTAAATTGTGGTTGATTATTTAATATAATACTTATTAATTTTTAAACAGTTTCCCCAATTCTTGTTAATTTTTTTCGTCAAGTAAATATTTTTGGCGTTATATAAATACATACTGATCATACACTGAGGATTTAGACATAGCCTAATTTTCATCTTGAAGATGCGCGCTATAGCGGCCGAACGTACATGTGCGGCGTAAATAAATAGACCTAAAAACGAATAAAATTCGTACTATTTCAATTTTTGCAGTCTAGTGGCTAGTGTATAAGCCCGTGTACGAGGCAGTGGGTCGCGTGTACGTGTTTCAGAAGCGTATGCGCACAGGACGTGCAACGGGTCGTCGAGATGGCATCACGACACCTGGACTAACTATACGTTGTGCTTCATGAGAATGCTACTGCGGCTTGTGATTGAAGACGACAACAAGCGCAATACATCGGTTAGTCCAGTGACCACGCCGTCTCACATGCGGGATGAAACTGAAATCACAAAACAAAATAAAACGATACTGTAAAACAATTGGCAAGGTTAATTAAGTTTCGCAAATGTCTTAGACCCACAGTTCTTGTTAACGCGATAAATGAACTTCGGTCTTGACTTTAGTCTTAGACTAAAGTCTCAGCGAAGGTTAACTTCACCCAATGTCTGACGAAATTTGTACGGCAGTGTTGTATTGCAGGACAGCAGGAGCTTAAGCAAATGCGATAAAAATAGAAATAAGTGTCCCACTAATGAAATTTAAATATTTTGCGGTAAACACCATTTTAGCACACATTAATTTCCTTTAGATTTATACGAAGTTGCATAAACTACACTTGACTGGTGGTGTACGCACAGGAGTCTTGGTTTAAACTGACAAGCGCCGTACTTCTTCGTGACATCTACTTCTACGGCGGCATTGTGTCGGCCGTCTTTCTCTCTATCACTTTTTTCATCTTCTTCCATTTCAAGTAAGTAAACTACTGTTTCAGAAGCGTCGTAAGTTAGGGTCAGGAAGCTGCAATTTTACGACAAACCCTGCAAATTTTTGACAGTAAAAATTATGGGTGGTCTAAATTTCAATTTGCTTTTAAATTTTTCTCCAAATTCTGCATTTTTGGACAAAAATTTTTCGTCCAAAAAAAGTTTTTCGACAGTTTTTCGACAGCCAAAAATGTACGGTGGGCAAATCCCTTTTCCCTGTTTTGCCCCCTTTTTTGCAATGACGCCATTATACTGTTGTACTGCTGCTTAGATGTATCCAGAGCTTAAAGTGAGTGAGAATGCGCCAGTTTTTTTTATTTTTGTAGGTTTAGTGGTTACTCCTGCGTTCCGATGCCCTGCAAGACTTGTTTTAGGAGAACATAATGCGCAAATGCCATGCCTGGTACAGTCTTATTGGCCGTTGGCATGACAAGAAACGTAAACCACACATTCTTTCCATAAAATGTGCTAGTCGGTGTACATGTTACGTCATTCAAGTTAGCCCAACATTCTGCGTACTAAAAGTCAGTAATATCACACTGCTGAGTCTGGTATAGCAAAGGTTAACGCTCGGATGGTCAGAAGTAATGAAAACGCCATTGACGTAATCGTCACGACTAGTAGGCTTACATGTGTTTACGTCGACAAACACGCACCGTGTGTGCTGTGTTTGACGTTCTCGTCAGCTGTCAGCCGCCAGCTAATGAACGCATTTGCAATTATATTATAGTGCTCGTCGTCCATCCCCAATCCCCAGACTGATTCTGTCCGCTGCCGACTGCCGAGTCTTTCTCGTCTGTTCGATAACACGTCGAAAAGTTAATCCGGCCAAGTTTCCAGCACGTCGCTCGCAACGTGCGTCTGACATTCGCACCGAATCAAATGCTTGAACCTTGTTTACACGGAAATGGCTGACTCGAAAAAAACGACTCGAGGCATGGTCTCTACTGAAATTGCAGCATGATCCGACAACAGCTTTTTTTGCATTTTTAAGCACTATCTACTTTGTTATAAAAGGGCAAGCAACCTGTACTAAATACCGCGCTGCTGGGGTGGGTAAGCGAGTACAGAAAGTAAAACTACGCTCCGATGGCATGTAGACCATACCGTCGTGGGCTTTGTGACGAAAGACTGCAACCAAAAATTGTAAAAAATAGCACCAGTGGCGTTTTGTGTTTAGGATGTTGCAGTGCTGTCGCATCACAATCCACAAAAATCTCGTCGCATCGTTTATCATTCGCTCCGTTCTGTTTGTCGTCTACTTCGAGCCGTTCGTCACTGACAGACAACACTCATACCGTGACATCGTGCGTATTTTGCTTTAATAAGCAGTGACGCAAATGTGGCTGAAATGAATTCTGTTTTAGGCAATTTTGAATGGGCTTAAATTTGCTTAAAACTGCCTTAAACAAAGTCACTAGCGAGTTTTGATTTAGGCCCAGTTTTAGTTTTATTATTATACAAACGGACAGGTCGCTACGCTCCATGTCCGCTTGATCTTTGCCATAGTATCCGCCTGCGGCCTCCATTTTCGGCCCTTTGGGCCTCAACTCGGCCTGCGGTTTCGATCTCGGTCTGTGGCCTCAATTTTCAGTTCTTCGGGCCTCAACTCGATCCAGGTTCTTTAGCAGCATTATGAGCACTCCAGTATGCGCTGCAGCGCTGATGATGCGTCACCATAGTAACGACGTTTATGTGACGTCACAGCTCTGCTGCGGCTTAAGAAGTGTAACTGCAAATTTTTAGGAAAAAATGAAATTTTTTCAAACGGACCATTCCTGAGCGACATCTGACCTAACCTATAGCACGGCCACGTACGACATGGGTCTACATGCAAAATTTCTCGGCCGTACGTACGCGGCGGACCGCTTAATCTTTGCCATAGTATCGGCCTGCGGCCTCGATACACAGTATGCGCTGGCGATGCAGCGTAGTCGCTAGCTATAAAGATGCTGATAATGCGTCGCCATGGTGACAACGTCTATGTGACGTCACAGCCAATCGCAGTCTAAACTGACCCTCCCCTCTTTTACAAATATAGATACAGACACCTCCCAACTTAAGCGTTTTGGTTCGAATCCGCCATTCGGAAGGGCCATCATTTATAGTCATTGCAGAGAATTGTTTTTGATATTGTCCGTTGCTATTTAGCTATTTTTGTGCGCTATTTAGCCTACACTTTATGCCTAACCCTATCCGTTAACCCTAACCCTAACCCTGAATGGCGGCTCTACGCAATGGCGGGCCGACACCCCATGCGTTGTCTGTAATGTCATGCAGGCATGTGTGTATGCAGGACTGGCTGTGCAAGGGGTTCAGTGTTCTTGACTGGTACACGATGCTTGCGAATATCGCTTGGATGTTCGTCGAAGGACTGTTCCTGCACGGTCGAGTCACCATCGCCGTCTTCAACGTCAACCCACCGTTCAAGGCTTATTACTTCATCGGCTGGGGTGAATGTCAGCAAGTTCAGTTCAGTTCAATAACTGCATTTTGTACACGGAAGTCTTATAATAAAAAGTGAGTGAGTGAGTAGGATTTAACGTTTCGCCCGACACAGTATAGGTCATTTCGGGGACGGCCTTTCCAAGCAAAATGCACAAAAACACATAATAATAAAACAAAGTTTAACCTTTACAATAAAAAACAAAAAGTTTAACCTTTACAGACACAAAACACAAAAAACGAGTTAAACCTAAAATTATAGGAACTCCATTATAGGCGTGCATATATAATTAACAATAAAGGTAGTTCTAATAATCTTCCGTGTTATCCTCCAGACAAACATTAATTTCAGAATGTTGTCTATTGAAGGACAGGGGTAGCTGACATAGACGCAGCTCTGTCTTCAGCTGGCTGCTGGTGAAATGTCTAATAGTCAGTGACGTATTCTTAAGCTCTGACGGCAAACTGATTGGCCAGCAGCCGAGAAACTTCGTGGACCAAGGCCCACAGTTCTTGTTCTTAGTGTAACTAAATCACTGCCATTAGCGTGCCGTGAATGCCGACGGGTTGCGATTGCCGTCACTGGAGTAAGCAGTGACGTGAGGTACACTGGGGCGAGCTGGTGTAGGCATTTGTAGACGAGTAGACAACTCTTAAAGTCAACTCCCTGACGCACGAGCAACCAGTGTAGATTGTCTCGAAGAGTTGCTTATATCATCAACTTTATTGCTTGGTAGTACTGTTAAAACTAAATGGTTTTTAGATGTTTGCTCGCTTGCCTAGCGTATATAACTCAAAAGCTTTTCTGTTGGTCTTATGGACGAAGCTCCGGCCGAAAAAAAGTTAGCTCTTATACAGCACTGTTAGCGCGAAGAACAAAAAATCTGAGCTAATGCTCATGAGACGCGCGAGAGCTTATGGTACCGTTGGAAAGCGTATTGGATAAGGATTCCAGCAATCCAAACCGTTTCCAATTCCGTTCATAGTTTAGCTAAAAATTGAGGTGCTTACGCTAAGTTAATATACAAATACCAAAATCTCCGTCTCGATCGCATAACGAGTTAGTTGCGTGGCGCCGCCTTGCGAACGCTTTAGAGTTACGATTACGGGTCAAGCTTGCGTTTGCTTCTCTTTCTCCCCCTCGTTAGGGGAGACTTTTCTCACCCAGCGGCATGAAATTTTGTCACGGAATACTAGATACTCTAGGCTATCATATGGTGAAAACCCGAAGTCTCTATCTTACCTGGGCTTGGAACGGTACCGGGACGTGACACCAAGACAGACGGACGGACAGACAGACAGACAGACAGACAAACAGAATTACCACAGCTAATACGCGCTATAGCTAGCCATGCTAGTTCTCGTTGTTGTAGCGCTAATGATTATTGAATCACATGCCTGGTTACGTGGCAGGACAAAGTTTTACGGCATGTTTTTTTGACACGCGCTATATATTACGCGCTTATCAATGAGCAGTGAAAGACGAGATGGCTGTACAAAGTGGAGCATAAAAAGTTAAACACCACCCTTCATGTACGAGTAGATTGAGCAATCGGACAGTTTTGAAAACGATTGGCGTCAATCAATCATTGCAGTGAAATGTGGTGGATCTTGTTGGATACTTGAGCACAGTGTTTTAACACGACCACCCTTCACTGAAATGATCGAGACTTAATCGTTTTCGAAACTGGCCAATTGCTCAGTTTGTACGTAGGCTTAGAGCATGCATTTTTACGCGCCACAGTGTATGTGTGCGCAGGAGTACCGGGAATTTTGACGGCTATCTGGGCGATCTGTAACTATCATCTGAACGACAGAAAATGCTGGAGCCAATCCTTCGAACTCAGCATTGCTTTGATCGTCATGGCGCCCGTTGTCGCCGCACTGACGGTAAATGATATTTTAAGGATTTAAAGTTTAAAGGGTATAACTTTTTACGAGAAACCCATCTCAAAGCTACGGAGCGTCACCTGCCATATGGGATCACACAGTGTTACCTTTCAACCGAACGAGTAAACGCACCCCGCTTCAACCCCAGCTAGACAAGCCTGTACGCGATTTATCTACCCCGGATGGATAGAAGGCTGAGTTGACTTTGGTGTTGGTTACATACCGAGATGGTGTACATGTACCTGTCCGCAGACAGTTAAGCGCCTACGCATCCCAGCACTAACCACTTGATAGCGTTCAGACCGAGTGTCAAACCAAAGTCCTCACTATCGCAAGTCCAACGTTTTACCGTTACACTACCAAGCCATTTGAAAGTACGTAGAATCAGTGTCGTGTTCAGCAACGTTGCGGCTCTCGTGCAATATTTTTAACGGCCTTGCTTCGTATTGTCTTGTAGTCTTTTGGGGGATGGGGCTTTGTGGCTCTCTTGCAGCTGCGGTTGGTGATACTGACATACAGTTTCCAACGAGACAGCACATTTATTTTTGACCAAATTTTCAAATCTATATTTGGTGTGACGCTAGCTCACGTCTTAGTGTCTTGAGAATTTGTGACCCACGACCACCGTTTTTTAGCTTCTGTATATAGCTCTATATTATAGCTATATACCGGTACCGCAAGGGAATTCTGATAATGAAAAATGCTCCCAACTTTCGTTTTTGTCAGCCACAATATGTCATAATTGTCTGTCTAATGCTATGCATAGCATTGGACAGAGTATAAAATAACCTGAGTGTCCGTGTGTGCGTGCGTGCGTGCGTGCGTCCGTCCGTTCGTGCGTGCGTCCTTCTTAAGCTATATTCCTGCCACCTTTCCTTTCCCCTTCTTTTTCCTCTTCTTCTTTCGCTTCCCCTTGCCCTTTCCTCTTCCCTTTTTTCTTTCCATTCCCCTTTCCTATATCTTTTCCCTTCCGCTTCTCTTTTCTTTTACCTTCCCTTCCTCTTTTCCTTTTCCTTTTTCCTTCGTTTTTTTCCTATCCCTTCCCTTTTTTCCCTTTTCCCTTACCCTTTCCCTTCCCCCTTTTTCTTTTCCCTTTTCCTTTCCATTTCCCTTTCCCTTTCCTTTACCTTCCATTCCTTTTCTCCTTCCCCTTTCCATTCCTTTTCCTTTTTTACTTTTCCCTCTTTTCTTTCCCTCTTTTTTATTCTTTTTCCCTTCTTGCGTCTTTGTTTCCGTGTCCACGTCCGTGCGTCCAATATTTGACACACCACATCTCCGTAACGGTGCAAGATAGAGAAATGGTCACTATGGACCACGCATAGAAAGTCGACCTTTGAGAGTCGAATGGTCACGTGACCGATGACATCACGTGACCCCAAAAGGTCAAACTCATGATGCCATTATCCTTGAGGCGCCATATCTCCGTAACAGTGCCAGATAGACGCATGGTCACTATGGGCCACCCACAGGAAGTCGACCCCCGGGAGTCGAATGGTCAAGTGACCGATGAAGTCACGTGACCCCAAAAAATCAATGTGAGGTTGTTTTGGGGGGTTTGACCCAAGGCCTACCACTAAAGTTAATTTAGAGTTAACCTAGGCCTAATGCTAAAGTAACTAAACACAAAATTGAAAATAAAACGATAACGTGATTTAATAAGCAGAATATTTACAGCGTGCGAATTAACATATAAGTGCAATGCCAATAAACGAAACAAGAACAGAAATATAAATATACAGTCAAACAAATCAAGCAGTCGCAGCTGCTAGTAAAATATTTCAATCAAATCATCAGACTGTTCAGTTTCACCGATTAAATATAGATATCACATCGACCTATCTAAAGACTGATATAAATTGACGAATAGTTCAATAGAACGAATATTACATGACAAACAACCACAAGCAATATACACATAACTAAGCCACATATAAAGCAAAGGGCTTAATATCTGTGCAGAGTTTAGGAGCTTGCACAGGTGTCTCCTCCCCTCGATACGCCACTCTAGGGATCTACGCAGACCTCCCAATCTATCAAACTCCACATTTAGGGTCTACATAAGTATCCTATTACCGTCGCCGAAGCCATACAAACGGCCAACAGCCTAGGTATTTACAACGCGGCTTGACAGTCAAACTCGTGATCTCATTATCTTTGAGGCGCCATATCTCCGTAACGGTGCCAGATAAACGCGTGATGACGATGAACCTTTTATAGTAGAGCGCTGGTGACGAATCGAATGGTCTCGTAATGTTTATTGTTTAGTTAAAGTAATACAGAAGAGTGAAAGGATAATTGCTGCTGTACAATTTGAAATTGAACTGTTTGATTTTTTCTACAGGTCTAAACAGCTCACTGATTATATTTATACGGACATATACTGTAAGCTGTCGAAATGCATTGGACAGACTCCGTGTTCATATAAACATTATTTTGTTTTAAACTAATTTAGGTGACGACTTGACTGTGGCTCAGGCCTCTGTTAACTTATAACATCTCCGTACTAGTAGCGTTACTATTACTACGCTTATTACTACAACACAGTATACGCTCTACTGACAGGTCAACCTGGCTTTCGTTGTGAACATCATTCGCATCATGCTGACCAAGCTGAGAGAGAGAAAGACCGTCGAAGCCGCCAGATTTCGGTAAAGCGCACAAAACTGTTTCAACGATCTGACTGTTATTTTAACCGTGAAACTGGTAACTCTACCAAAACTTTACCGATAAAGGACTCTATTTTAACATTTTTTTTACTTTTCGTGCACGTTTTAATTTGGACTTCACATTTTAGTTGGACTCCAGTGTGCTGTACCGAGAACTTTTTGTAGCCTAAGCCTATAGTATTGAAATGTGTGATATTGCAGAAAAGCAGTAAAAGCGACTTCAGTTCTGTTTCCACTGCTCGGAACCATCAACCTGCTGTTCTTGTTTCAGCCGCCTGACGATAGTCCTTTAGTGACGGCGTACAGGGTCGCCAATGCCGTGATGCAGTCTTCGCAGGTAAGACGAATGATTAATAATGAGTTTAGCAGTCTATCTTTCACATAGTCAGACACCACAAGTTACAGACAAGCCATTTTTGGATAGCCTGAATATAACTGCGTCATGTGAATTTGAGTTTTGCATTTAAAGTCATCTTGTCGTATATCGTAGGCCTATGCAAGGTGTGCGCTTATTACGCTTAGCGTGCTTGTGAAGTAAACATATACCTGTTGTATTGCTTTATTTCTTTGCATTAAGTCAACTGCTTTGCTGTAGGGTAGCTATTATCGCGACATAAACGTTGCTGTTTAAAAATGTCAAACTTAAATATTATTTTATTTTTCCCTTTTTCTGTCTTTATTTATCTTACCAAAAATTTATTTTTTTTAAAGTTTTCAAACTTAACTTGCATAATCTCCATAAATGCAACAACACACCGACAGTGGCTTAGCTATTACTTTTAAGCCTCTACTAAGTGCTGCGTACAGTAATATCGTAGTGAATTTCGATTGCAGGGCATTTTGGTGTCAGTTATCTACTGCTTTCTGAACGATGAGGTAAAAGCTCTTGTTGTTATAAAATAAAATACACGTTTTTGTACGTTATATCATCTAAGATGCCATGAATTTACTCAATTTGCAGCATGGGCTTACCTTTAAAATTTCAAACGATTATACGATCACATATTAGTAATAAAAGCCCAAATTCCATTACGCCATCTTTTCCGAGAACCATGAAGGTCCCCGCAAAGTCGGCGCGTAATGGAATTTAGGCTAAACCAAGCATGGCAAATTTACCGAATTTATCGATATAATGAAGTCATCACTGCCTATCTAACATTGATGGTATAACTGTAAGTGCCTCACAGTTTAGGTTTAGTGTTTTGTCGGTCACATTTAGTTCAGGTTTGCGCCTGTCTGAGATATGTATGCTTCAGGTTTAGAATAGTTTAACGTTTAGCGCAACGTACCCGGACATAGAGTTCTAATATTCAACCATCCACTCCGTTACCGAGCACAAACTCTCTAATGTCAAGATTCTCTGGTAATTATGTTTTCGCTGTGTAAGATATTTTCTTGGAATGCAAAATAGTGTGCCGGTTGCAGGTGAAGAAGGCGGTGAAAAGAAGATGGCAGCGCTACAAAATACGACGTATCAGTCGACGTCACAGCCGCTATAGGCTTGATGTCTAATAATTAGTCCAGGAATTCACTCTTACAATACCTGGCATGCGTCGACGTCACAGTCGTACTCCTTCCACTGTTCTACGCATCTCGGCCAAGTCGTCATCCGCTGCTGACCAGGCAAGTTTATAGGCCTCATTCGCTCGCTTTTTAGGACAGACTGTTCTCTAGTCCGAAGGGCTACTAGTCTAAAAAGCGCGACGATAGGCCTACATTATAGTCAGAGTTAGTGATAAGGTTATGAATAGGGATAAATCTTTGGCTATGGCGGACCTTGGCTATATATATATATATATATATATATATATATAT
>Ga0056128_1007672_pt1 | contig 13617 bp, 9 predicted proteins | sample WorMetLIZISLAND2_FD_71113 | JGI IMG/M metagenome (GOLD analysis project Ga0056128, IMG submission 71113) | Marine gutless worms symbiont microbial communities from Max Planck institute for Marine Microbiology, Germany - Olavius geniculatus... ... | reverse complement strand
AATCTAACGGTGTCATTTAATTTTACCCCGGACCCTCCCTGGTTGCCATGGCAACGAAATTTGGGACAAAATGGGCTATAACTCAGCTTGCGTAGGAGATTTTTGCGAGATTTTTGCGCCTATAGGGGGTTTTTGGGATGGGCCATCGAATGCTGCCAATTGCATTTTTCCCTAATTGACCCCTGTTGCCATGGCAACGAAATTTGGGACAAAATTGGCTATAACTTGGCTTGCCTAAGAGATTTTTGCGAAATTATTGCGCCTATAGGGGGGTTTTTGGGGATGGGCCATCGAATGCTGCCAACTGTATTTTCCCCCGACCGACCCCCGTTGCCATGGCAACAAAATTTGGGACAAAATTGGCTTTAACTCGGCTTGCGTATAAGATTTTTGCGAGATTTTTGCGCCTATAGGGGGGTTTTCTTGGATGCGCCATCGAATGCTGCCAATTGCATTTTTCCTCGACCGACCCCCGTTGCCATGGCAACGAAATTTGGGACAAAATTGATTATAACTCAGCTTGTGTAAAAAATATTTGCGAGATTTTTGCGTCTATACAGGGATTTTCGGGGATGGGCCATTGAATGCTGCCAATCGCATTTTCGTCCATCGACCCCCATTGCCATGGCAACAAAATTTGGGACAAAATTGGCTATAACTCGGTCTGTGTAGGAGATATCTGTGAGATTTTTGCGTCTAAAAGGGGGGGGGTTTGGGAGCGATGACGTCGTGCATGACGCGTGTCGTCTGGTTTGTTTAGTCACGCCATTAAGTAGTAAGTAACAGTTGTAAGCAGCTTGGCTACTGTAAGAAATAATCTGAAGCGAAATATCTATGTAACTGATCACCTGTAGGAAAACAGTATTTTAGCAATAAAACAGCAAATATAAATGTACAAAGCATTAGTTTATACACTTGTTAACGGCAACATTCAAGGACTTGTACATCAAAAACAGCAAAAATTACAAAAGGTGATATTATTCAGCAGCACATTGACACGTAGTCAGTGTGATGCGGGCAATATCACCTTTTGTAATTTTTGCTGTTTTTGATGTACAAGTCCTTGAATGTTGCCGTTAACAAGTGTATAAACTAATGTTTTGTACATTTTCTCTCTATAACTACCGAGTCCCGATGTTAGTTACGTTTATTTATTTTCTTTCAGTATTGTTGTGCTACCATTTTATAGCGAATACAGATTTTCATTTTCCGCTCGCTTGTCTGTTTTTTTTCCAGCAGTGAGTCCTGCTGCGGTCAACGCAGAGCACGTGGAGTTGCACGAATTGACGCTGCTGTCTGATCCGCAATTCCACGTGGTGGATGTGGGCGGATCGGCGCGACTGGGGTGCGCGTTCCGCTGCTCGGAGTACACTCTGTTCGACTTCCCGGTGATTTGGCGCAAGCAGCAGCTGAACGAGTGGACTCAGGTGAACGTTATGGGTAGTCTGAACGAACCGTTTGTTTCCACCGACCGCGTTCAAGTCACCTTCGAAAACGTCTCGTCCAGATACCTCTTCGAACTCATCATTAACGGTCAGTCACACACGCACATAAATATCGACGCAAGGCTAAATCTGTCCGCAGTAGCCGACGTGGCAGGCTGCGATATTTGTAGCAATGACGTCTACGTCAGCCAATAGCTATTGGCCTACAGTAACAGCTGTTAGCAGCATAATCTTATCTCGCAGCTAAAAAGTATCGGAGAATCTTGTCCTGTGACATTAATCTTTGACTTATGACCTCGAAATTTAATTGGGTTCTTGCGGTTGTTTAGGTAGGTCTACATGTTCGTGCAAAAATGTATCAAGCGAAGTATAACGGTTCATAAGTTGTGTTAACAGAGAAAAAACAACAGACACGCAAAACAACTTGGCGACGGTGCTGAAAACAATATTGTCGTAGCTACAGCGAACAGTAATAAGCGACGAACAAGATTATGTTTATGTCAGCTAGATTACGTAAAATAGTAATGTATTTTTGATTGCTGACACTTTGTGGCGGGTTGGAATTGATCTGGATGGTAAATCAGATTACACTTTTTGTGGATTTTAGATCATTATACAATTTTTTACCATTAAAAGATAGCAGCTGTGTTGCCGCTTGCATTCGCCAGGTGTTAGCACCATTCTTGGCGGAGGTTTGAAATTTATGATCACTTTCAGTTCGTCCGTGCTTTTGGTATTTTCGCCAAATGAAGAAGGTTGTGTTTTCATTTGTGCCTGTTTGCGAGATTTCTCAAAACTTAGGGCACATACGTTTTATCGCGATCTGTTCTGCCTGGAATAAACACGTGCATGTTATAAACAGACTGAATTTTTCAAATGTCACGGTCACACTTGGTGGAGTGAAATTAAGGGCGACTATAACACTGCAGACATTGTTGTGAAAGCCTAGAAATATGAGGATTGAGTGAGTCATGAAACAAACTTACTTTACTGATTTTTAGCCGACCGTACTTAAGCAACGGCCAAGCTTATGGCATGGTTGTCGTCCGTCGTCTGTCCGTCCGTCCGCTTGTCTGTTCGTAACGGATGTATTGTGGACAAGCTTGGCGTAGGGGGCAAACTTTTCACACGAATAATTAGCCATGTGGGTTAAACTCTGGCATGCAAAATTTCAGCCATCTATTCCAAGGAGAACATTTTTAAATTGGGGGTTAAATAGAAGAAATAGAAAAAATGTGCGTTTTTTACAGAAAAATGGCCATATCTCAGAAACTGTGAGAGATACGGCCAAGGTTACTATTGTTCACTAACAGGAAGTGGCATACGCCCTTTCAGATGAAATAAAAATCATCGACTTTGGATGACCTTGAAGGTCACTGACAACCAGTGCGGTCAGATATCTTAGCGACAGCTAGGCTTCTTGTTGGAGATAGTCGTCGGTCGAACTGCGTGTCTATAGGTTTGACGCGAGAAGACAGTGGAAACTACAGCTGTGAGATTCGAGGACCACATTCCGTGTTGCTGGCTAACGTAACGCATCAACTGTTCGTCAGAGGTCAGCGTTGTTCCTATATTATAACAGAGTCGTCAGTTTGAGGCATATCAATCAACAGTAACATAGCAGAGAATATAACAACACGAAAGTGTCCTGCGTTTGCAACAAAGACCGTGCGATTTTCTTTATATTTACTACTTTACTTTCGGCTAACGTCACGTGTTAGGCCTTCGTTGGTGATTAATAAACATCAGCCACAATGTACATGTGTATTTCATCCTAACTTTGTCGATGATGGAGTCCGAAGAGCGAAGACCCGAGGTTGAGATCTCGTGTATTTATTTTCCAAGTAGCCCAACTTTTATGGCCACAATACATCGACGTTTATATGTGTTGTTTCGTATTGCGCCATTTTGAACCCAGAGTTTGAAATTAAAAGGTTTTTCTGCAAAGGCATTACTTCATGCACGACATTACTCAACTTTGAGCATTATTGGAAAAAGATGAACAAGAAAGCAATACACCGTTTGCTGCGTTTTTCTTTATTTGCCTCGATGTCCCACTGTGAACCCCGGTTGCTCTAAATTTTACCAGGTTTTCACCACTCCAAAAATCATGGCCGACCGCAATTGTAGCGCACGCCTGATCAACACGGACGCGCGTCATTCGTGCGAGAGTAATGAGACCCGGCGCTGGAGAGACACATCAAAGCTGCTTGGCAGCTTGAGCTCGGCGCTCGTGTGAGGTCGTAATACGTAACGCGTCAATGACCAGCCGACTCCCAGGACGATCGTTATGTCTTCCATCACTCGCTCTGTCTCTATACGCTTCGTTAACAGGCCGATGACAACTTGACCCGCAGCTGTCTAACAGATCATATAATACGCTCCGACGACGGCGATATTAGTGTTTTTCTGTCTGTCTGTTGGCTCTTGACTCCTGTAAGCGACCCTTGATGTCAGACATCGTGTCTGTATCCGACTTTGCGTTCGACGATGTCCGTCTGTCTTCAGCTTGGCGACTGTATAGGCCTACAGCAGTCGCGAGCCACATCGCCTACCGGCTTGTCTTTGGATCAATTGCTTCGTTCACGTGTATAGCTTGAAGTACTTAGTTTATTCAATGCGGACTTGCTGCACGAAAAATAGCAGCTACAACGAAACGACTGAAAATGACGATAACAGGCTTGTGCGTGTGAAATTGGACCTGGCAAGCGATGTCACTGTATAGGCACTGGCAGCAGTCACCTGTCTGAGCTGTCTCTGCAAACTGTGACATACATTTCATTTTGTCGATTAACCAATTAACTTTGCTAAAATTCCGGATAAAGTAATTACTTTGACTGATTATCACACATCACTGCATTATTATAACGGTGCTTCTGATAACGATGCTAATGTTGCTGCGGATGAACCAGCTGCTGTTGATCACGTGTACGTGCAAACGGACGCTACGACTGGTGGCGACGACGCGCTGCGACGCACACCCCGCACGATTCATCTCGTCGAGAACAGTGACACGCGGATACGCTGCATAGCACTGGGCGGCTACCCGCCACCCAGCGTCGACGTGTATGTCGGTCAGCGTGACGTCACAGATCAGCTTCACTTCCGGCACGGCGCGACGCTGACGGGCACCTTGCTGGGCATGCGTCGTATCGACTTCCGGTCTGAACGAGCGACCGACAGCTTCCAGGCGCAGGCGCAGGACGACCGAGAGATGCTGAGATGTGTTGTGGTTGTGCCGGGCTCCCAGCCCAAGGTCGAGTTTGTCCGCCTCGACGTCGACTGTAAGTATACCCTACACTTCCGGTGGCGTTGTGGCAACTGAGTACAGACCACCTTCCCCCGTACTTGAACTTTGAACTCTCAAAAAACGGTTGGAAAATCTTCCTTCTACTTGTCGGAAAATTTTTGTTCAAGAATGCAAAATATGGGACTGAAAACTCCACATTTTGGTAAAATTCAGCGAAAAATTAAACTTTTGGGCACTCATAATCTTCTCTGTCGAAAATATTTAGATGTCTGTCGGAAAACTGCAGTGATTGTCGGAGAATTGCAACTTTCTGTCTCGTTTACATGTATATGTTGTTTAACACCTTTAACATTGTGGCCGTTAGTAGGTAGTTTACTGATGTAAAGTTAGCCGTTGAAATTTATATAGCCAACAATCGTAATTGTGCCTATTTTTTTACAAATATTGTAATTGGAATTTGGGAGTCAAGCATTTGCGTATATTAGATGTCACGTTCTAATTAGTCATGTGTTGTTCACATTTCACAGAATTCTATGCTGGCGCCTGCATGTGGGTAAAAGATCTAAAACTAAACCAAAATCTACAGGGTGTGCCAAAAATGACCCAACTTGTTTTTGTCAGAACTTCGTCAAGTCTCTGCCAAATTTGATAATTTTTGGCACACAGATAGTCAGGACGATAGAATTATGTAAGACATACTCAATGTTCACCTCACATAATTTATGTCAACGCACTACCGTGTAAAACGCAGACGCTCCAAATTGTTTCGTTTACGGTTAATAGTGCCGCTCATGTAAGCGCCATGCGTGTACGTGTGTTTGTATGTCTAAACGTATGTGTCCATAGTCTCTCCGAAGATCACGTGCAGTTCTGTGGGTGCGTACCTGGGAGATTCTGACGTCATCGTCGAATGCGCTGTCAGAGCCAAACCGCCACCCAAGACCATGTTCTGGATCATCGACAACGGAACCATCGTCTCCGACAAAGACAACGATTCCCCGAACCATCTTGTCGTCAACACGGTTATACGCATTGATTTTAGTACACGCATACCTAGTTCGTAGTTACAACAAGGATCTTCGAACTCAAACTGTAAGTGGGCAGTATTCCAAAATGTGCCATAAATGACCACACAAAGTGAAAAATAAAAGCAAAAAAAATCAGTCTCGTAAGACGCTCGCTGGAACGGTAATGCTTTTATGTTTTCTTTGAAAGCAGCCGCGTCGTAGGTTAAGAAGGGAGGCGAGAGCAGAAAGTTGCAAATGTTTAACAGAGTTCTCAAAATTTTAATTTTGCCTTTAAATTTCCCCCAAAATAACGGTCTTTAGCTTAGAATTTTGCTTCTGAGACGAAACTTTTCCGACACGAAGAATTTCTAACAGTTTTGCAACAGCCCAAAATTTAGGGTTGGAGTTGCTTTGCCATGTCGCCAGTGTTTGAAAGATACAGTGTGTGTGTGTGGACAACTGTTAAAGCGACAGCGACAGCTAGATTTTTGCACGCAGCAGGTGCGGCGTATGAGAATATATACGTCAGTGCAGCTGTGCTGAAGACAGCACGCCTCCGGTGTCTATTTGTGTCATTACGTGAGGTTGCACTTTGCTGTTTCTCTAATCCCACCCTGGACAGCATTGCGCACCAGGCAGATATGTCTCCGTCGATCAAGTTTCTAATTATCAACAATTGAGCTAAAAGCCTTAAAGGCCAGGTCGCACGAAATAAACGATATTGACCGAATACGTGTAAAATGTAACACTATTACGCTGATCTAATGAAATGAAAACATCGCTTTGAAGTAATTTTCGGAGAAATTTGTTGTGCCAGCCGAACGCACCCGAACGTGCCACAATAGGCTAACTGGTGACGTCACTTTCAAGACGCTTTGTTGACACACTGACATTCGCATTGAAAACATAGTAAATCCGTCGCTTTTACTCAGAATGATGTCGGGTTTATAGTGCAAGTAATGACGCATAGATGACATTAGACGTCATTGTTTATCTGTTCACTATTAGAGGTGTGCAATTTGTAAAATTAACGATGTGCTGAAATATTGTGACTTTCAGTGGGCTAACTATTGATGAAAAGTTTGGCTTTTTGAGACTATTTGGCTGTAAATTAAGCTGCATTTGACCTCAAAGCAATAAAGCTAGTTAGTAACTCTTCCGCAGGTGACGTCACAGTTCCGAAAACGGCCAAGGAAAAGGAAAAATTGAGTAGTTTAAACCTGATTTTCAAGGTATTAAGAAGATTAATGAATATTGACATATTAGCATTTGATTAAGCTAATTAACGCTTTATAACAGTTACGTAAAATGATGCGACTTGGACTTTAAATTCGCGGAGTAATAGGCCTATAGGGACGATTGCCATGCATGCATGTCTGGATTTAATAGTTGATTTTGCAATAAACGCTGAAAACGACACGAATCGTGCAACAGTCTAGCTCATACGGTTGCTATTAGTTAGGAACACAATTCAAGATCAAAGCAGAACCTTAATGGGGACGACTCGAAAAAAATGCAGTTACTACTCTATAACATAAGAAATAGCAACTGGCAAATGAACATAGGTCAAGAGTCGTTTTCACAATTTTTACAACATGCTTTTTAGTCCTCCGTGAAATGTGTGCCAGTATCTGGAGAGTAGTATGTACTGGTGTCTTTGAATGATCTAATTACGAGCTCGTGGCTCTGAAGCGTGAGTGTCCAACGTGTTCGCGCCTGCGTCATATCGATCATCATTACTTCAAGCTATCATTACTGATTGATGTTACCGGGCACCGTAATGTGCCTGTTTTATGCAGATGTGCAGTACAGAAGAAGTCGGAGCAGTACTTGTTGATGGTCACAAATACTCCCATTAACCTGTGCATCTTACTGCACCGGGTCCACCAAGTGCTGTGTTGCTTGTTTGCTCGTTAGCCGGTTCTTCGCTCGTTTAGCTGTTTTAGCCATTTAGCCAGCCATAGTTTAACTAATGGCTCACTAACGAGCAATATTGTGGCTAGCCATAGCTATCTGGCTAGCTGCCAAATAAACTTGGTAGCCAGCCACCAAAAACCAATAGCCGCGGTGCTAAAGTTTAAAGTGGCCGGTGGTTACGTATGATGGTTGTGTCATTAAATCCCATTCTACACTACATCTGTCTTTGTATAGCTTCCATGGCTGTATAGCTCTGACTGGTCGTTTCATCTGCTGGCCAGCAAGCAGCGGATGTTAAGTGAGCTGGTCGCAAATGCGGTGCTGGTAATTAATACCCACCCCCCTTTAAGCAATCAGTCAATCAATCAATCAGGTTTGCCGTGCCTCGAGAGCGTCCGCCCGCGCAGTAGGCTACTTGTTCATCTATTTCCGTCACATCGAATGATGTCGCCTGTCGCGTGTGACGCCAAAACAAATTGAATGATTTCTAGGACGAGATACGACGAAAAAATCTCCTCGACATTTGCGCCAGCCATTTCATTACACATAGCTTACAGACAACGACGGATTACGTAATTACACCATCGATTCATCTATCCGGAAAAATAACCTGGGTCGCTTCGTTAATGGCAAAATAATGGAAACAATAGTGATAAGGTAATAATCTGTCGTGCCATTTATATTTAGTTTTGTTTTAGTTTTATCGCACACGTATAGGTGCTGTTAGGTGAAATTTGCGTCCGGCTCTTTTCTGTTAATGAAATTTCGATTGGAACAAACAAAAGCAGAACAGTAATAAAAACAGTTGATTAAGAATTCATTTTGGTGAGTTTTACAGCGCTGTTGATTCGCTCCACGTTCGTTGTCGGACGGAGGTCAGTGATTATCTTTTCACCGGTGAAGTCTGTCGCACACTGCTCATTTATCAACGTTCTGTCATCGATGCAGAAACATCGATTGGTCAACTTGGGCTGCTGCTGCTGCTACTGATGCTGTCTTCATCAATTTCTGCCGCGTCGTTGACACGCTGGTCTATGCGCAGCTGCAAAACAATTAATCACTAAACACTGGTGAACAGCTCACGCGCCATGGTGTTCAAATCCTTTCCTCGTTTCGCTTTCGTGCGTGCACTTCCGTGCTACGTTTAAATTTAGCCGAGCGCCCATATCCATGTTTTATTCTGTAACGACTTAACAAAATTATGCCGTGTGACGACGAGTTAATTCGTTGATTCAAGCATTTGCAATTTTGTAACCCAGAAGACATGGTGTCCCGATGGCAGATATGATATGACGCATCGTGACAGTTATAAATTAACTTAACCATTCGCTAATTAATCTTTGAAAGCATGGTCGATTTTTCTCTCCAAAATTTCAATATCGCAAAGGGTTGACATGCAGATATTAAACTTGATGCAATAGATGTTATGTGAGTTTGGCTGAAACTGCAGCAGCTGCTGGTTGGAGCCGGAACTCGGCAAGGCAAATTTAGGCCAAACAGGGACCCCACCGGAACTTCACAAAGGGAGACCCCATCATCCGATGTCAGAAATGTCGGGAAAATGCGCATCATTTTAATTTTTGGCGCTTTTGGGACATTTTTACGGTTTGCTCACTTTGCTGTGACATTTAAAGTTTACTTGTGCAGCACATTTTAGCCAATACGCCGTATTGCAAAATCCAAAATTTAAGAAGTTGAAGCTGAACGCTGAATTTTCGTTAAGTTTTTGTTCACTTGTACAGAAAACTGATGTGAGAGCTCCTACTTTTTCGCCGAATAGTGCCCAAACGGGTTTAAATCGGCCTGACGTGGTTCTCAGTTTGTAGACGAGAAACTCGATGATATTTTGTATTCGTGAGCGTGCGACGTCCGCGAGCCTCGCCGATGATGATGACGTCATGCGGCAACTAGCCGCTTGTCACGGCCAGCTGTCAGACTCGGTCTCAGTCGTGCATGGGTGGTCCGACGTTGTACGTTGACGTGTGCTAACCATGCAACTACACCGGTGGTCCACCGTCCAGTCGTGTGGAGGGGTTAAATCATTGAATGTGTCGTTTCCCGCCAGTCGCTAAACTCGTTTCGTTCTTATTGACTGCTGGCCAGAAAGCGAGCTCTCACCGACGACATTTTGTATCGATAGATCTCTGGCAACAAGGCCGGCAACGAGGCTCGCCTTCGCCTCTCAAGCCAGCACAACGCAGCATCTCAGACAAAGCTGGACGAAAGACTGTTAACAACTGTCCGGCAAAGACAGCAGTGTCGAAGATTTTGCAGTCGAATCGCATTTAGCGGCAATGTCGCTTGATCAGTAGTATATAATTAATACTAAACCAAATATTTTAAGTGCTATCAGAATCACAATAGTTACCGCAGCATTGTGCAAAACGCAGCGCAAGTCGTGGAGAATAAACAGTCACTCGTGGCAAAACGATGAAAGTAGGAACGTTTAGGCCTACTGTACTTCTAGTTACTGCCGCGGCGGATGGATGAATGGAGTGAGCGATTGACTGCGCCTACTCTGGCAGGTGACAGAGCGTTCGAAACACGTGCGTTCTTCCGTCACCATGCAGCGAAGGGCACGCGCCGTGACGCACTGGACGACGTGTCACTGGCACCATCCAGCAGCATCGACGTCCAACTTCCACCACATCGCCAGCCGCCCGCCAGCTACTGCAACTCATCCCACCGATATATCGCGATATCTCAAAAGAAACAGAAAAGTCGAAGGGACAGAACGAAAACTCTGGCTCAGAAATTTGGGATCGAAGCTAAAATGCTTATGGAAGTAGTTCGAGATCTGTCACCTGCATGTAAACAAGTAGGCCTTCGCTAGATATGCAGTAATTTATTGAGATTTTGACGTCTGGTGACTTTGACCTTTGACATTTGAACTGAAAATTAGTACACCAGTTACTCTTGCTCCGCGAATGTTTGCGTCAATTCTGTTTTATTTTCTACGATTTTTGTTCTCGAGTTAGGAGAACGTATGGGACAGACGAACGAACGGATGGGCAAGACTCGTATTGCGGCCTATAGGACAGCCACGTGATAATGTGCAACGTTTGTTTGCTTGGGCTGCAGGATCGACACGGCGGTCTGATTGAATCGCAGCTCCATATTCGGCAGGTGCGCGCGGCTGATTTTCGCAACTTTAAGATCATTGCTGAGAACAGTGTCGCCACCGCCGCCCAGGAAGTCAACCTGTACCGCAGTATGATTTATTTACCATTTTCTTTAACGAACGTTAATATGCACTTTAGTTCCTCCATTAGTATATACAGTAGATTGTAAACTCAAATCGTTGGCAATCAATCAACTAATCAGAAGCTTTTATATTCAGCTGGAGACCGCAACTGAATGGCCTACGATATATAGAATTATTTTTTGCTTCTACGCTTTCTGGATACGTGACTATCCGGATAATATGCCTTCTGTTTTATCGTTTTATTTTTTTTGTTTTTGTTTATTAATTTTTAAGTGTTTTAACCGTCTTCGTCTTAAAATTATTTGCTTTTATATGCTCCTACTATGTTAATCCTATCGTTCTGATATTACATGTAGATACACCATGTCTCAGAAAAAAAACAGTCACAATTTTTTCTCACGTCAAATGTTTACTGAATTTGATAATTTTTGGCAAGAAGATGGCAAAGACGATGAAATCATGCAATGTGCACTTATTTTCTACCTCACTTAATATATGTCAACGCGTTACCGTATGAAACATAAATGTTCCAAGTTCTTGCATAACCCTAAGTTATTTTCTAAGTAAACGCTGTAACGACTTAATTAAGCACAAAATAAATCTCAGTGTAAATTATTTAGCAGAATTCTAAGTTTGTATAACAAATAGCTTGCAAATCATCAGAATTTATGTCCAAAGTGTGCCCCGCATGCAAAGACAATGGCTTAGATGCAACGTCACTGGCTGATAGCGGAATCAACAAACGACTGATCAAACAGCATTCACTCATCGATTAGACGTGTTTTCAGCTCATGAGTAAGTTATTTTGTTGTCTGCTGTTTTTACTATAAAATATTTAATACCACAAAATTATTAAACCATGTGACACCTTCTGTTGAATTAATGCTGCAGAGGTAATCACTCCGATACAAATATAACCACCGAGTAACGTAATTTGAAGCATCTGTGTTTCACGCGGTAGTGCTATGACAAAAATTAGACGAGGTGGTAAATGAGTGAACCTTATATAATTCTGTCGTCTTGGCCATCTTTGTGCAAAAAAATTATTAAAGTTGGTGGAAATTTGACTAAGTTATGACAAAAAACAATTTTGACTGTTTTTTTGAGACACGGATATGATAATTAGCCTATGATATCTTATAAAACAGGTAAACGGACGGACACGACTCATATTGCATATGTACTGCATTAATGAAAAAGACGAAAAATAAAATTCAATATGCCTAACTGTGTTAAGTCTATACATTATTGTCTGTCCAATGCAATGCATAGCATTGGCGAAAATCACCTGAGCGTCCGTCCGTGCGTCCAACTGTTGAGACGCTATATCTCCATAACTGTGCAAGATAGACGCATGGTCACAATGGACCGTTTAGTAAAGCACTGGTGACGAATCGAATGGTCACGTGACTGACACGTTAATTGTTTTGTTATAATAATAGCGAAGGATGACAATAACATTACTGCTGTACAATTTGAAATTAAACATTTTGATTTTTTTACTAGTCCATAAACAGCTCACTGATTATATTTATACAGACATATATTGTAAACTATCGAAATGCATTGGATTGACTCCGTGTTCGTATAAACATAATCTTGGTTTTTTCTAAATACACTGACTTTGAAACGTTGCTCATAATTTTAGAAGATTCTAACTTGTTTCGCGTTGAAATAAGTTATGAGAGGGCATGTAAATCGACACTTCACAAGTCAACTCAGCCTTGTATCCTACCAGGGCAGGTAAATAGAGTACCGCTATGTGTGTCTGGGTTTCTGGTAAGGTGCGTTCACCTTTGTCACTGTGTGATTCCGTATGGCAGGTGACGCTTCGTAGCTGTGAGATGGGTACCCACGAAAAGCTATGCCCATACAACCTGTAGGCCTAACTGTCGCAGTTCATAGCGTGTGTGCGATGTTGTGGTAGACTATCGGTCAGTGGGCGTGGCGGGCTCGTTGGCCGGTGGTCGTCTAACCACCGGTAGTCGTCAGCGTGATACGTCTGGCAGGGATACACGAGGTTCAACACACAGTGCCGCCGGCACTCATTTTCCCGCCAAACCGCTTCTACTTGCTTACTTATTGTACTCCGCCGTCGCCGCTGCCACAGCAAGTACTGCAGTTACGTGTCATGCTGTGGCCGCCCGCGCGCGAAAACGTCCGTGTTTCTTGTGATAAAAACTAACAGAATAAAATATTTAAACTGATGAACGTGCATGCGACGGTTGCTGGCCCGTCGAGCGTTCATTTGAATCGCTATAACAGTTAAATGCTGCGACTATTGCGATATATTTTTACTTCGTGACATACGAAGTTCTGTTTCTCACTACTTTGTCTGGATAAGTATTCATAATCACACTCCACTCAAACGTCTATAGTTTGTATATCGCTCGAGCGTCCAGGCAGAACACGCCGTCAATCACGGCCGTGAAATAAGTACGTTTCAGCACGTTCTACAGTGTATTATGCCTCGTTATACACTCGCATAATATACGTATATATATAGACCGTCGAAACTCAGAAACTTATAAATATAGGTGGTTGTGGCACTTGCGTGTCAGATCAGGATAGGTTAGGGCGGCTAAGCATGGGCCTGTCAAAGTGTGAATGGCTAACACGTTCAACTAAAATTATGCACGTACATCAGTGTCGTAGCCAAGGGAGGGGGGCCAGGGGGCCCAGGCCCCCCAATCCTCCAGACAAAACATAAGCATACGTATAAACTGCACAAAATTTGCCAATTTGGTCAGTTTATTTTCGGGAAAATAATTAAAATTGTTGCCACCAGATCTC
>Ga0056128_1007668_pt1 | contig 13620 bp, 8 predicted proteins | sample WorMetLIZISLAND2_FD_71113 | JGI IMG/M metagenome (GOLD analysis project Ga0056128, IMG submission 71113) | Marine gutless worms symbiont microbial communities from Max Planck institute for Marine Microbiology, Germany - Olavius geniculatus... ... | reverse complement strand
TGTTGAGAGTATGTGTGAGAGAGTGTGTGAGGTGTGGTTGTGAGAGTGAGCTGTGTAGGAGTTACCGACATATTTGATCAATGGATGGAGATGATATATTATGACTATATTACATATGAAAATTGGACAATGGTGGATTATCACTGGATTATCACTAATGAATGGAAGTGATATGATATTACATATGGATTATCACTGGATGACATATTATATCTGGATCACGACCAAGAACATTTTAATGACTATATGATCTGATGTCATTTCCTGTCTCCATCCGCTGAAGGACTATAGAACTGCGTACTTTGCGTCGTTGCGAACTCTGGACAAATTGACATCTGCTGCGCTTTTTAAAGGGGGAGGGATGTCAGATGCAGGCTTCTCTATTGCGTTGCGAACTGCTACGTTACGTTACAGACAGTGAGTTAGTGTGAGAGAGATATAATTAATACGTTGTGAAAAGTTGTTTGATAAAATTGAGTCAAAATCTGTAATAAATGTGTCGTTTTGAAGTATTTCTTAATGGGGAACCTCACAATGCTGTTATTAGATAACTAGTCATACACTATCTGCAACGTCGGTGCACTACTTTGCAAAATACAAATATTCAAAAACCATCATGATCAAAATGAAGGCGCATGCTAAAACTTATCGTCTGGAACGATTTTGCAGTAATTTTCTGATTTCAATTAAATTATGCCTAATTTCAAAATAATTTTAAATAATTTTCCGGTGTTTGTAAACAATAGCTGACGATTCTGAAAAGTTATTGTTTTTTCTGTTTTTTGTTACTTCTTTTATACATTTTTTTCTTTTTTTTCTTCTACATGTATTTCTTACCACTGCGACTATTACAAGTACAGTTAGGTCTACTACCAGAACTGTACATGTGCTGTCACTACCGGTGAAGCAGTAGGCCTGTGTGTGCGCTTCGTGCGTGAGACACACGTGCGCTGTTGTCTGTTTAAATTTGCTATTTTTCGCGGTTCTGTTTATAAAAAAGTTACTAATGTTGCGACGATCATGTGCGTAACAGTTCAAGGATAGCATATGATTGCTTTGTTGTACTTTTCGGCTCTGATTAGCCGTGTTCTGCGGTGAATTAAAACACCTTCGAAGATGTATCGATGCAGGTGGCCAGATTGGACTTTGACCTGCCAGCCATATTTCAGCCGGTCGAAGCTATTGACGTTCAATGCTGACGACCCAGTGACGAGCTGTCAGCAAGCCATCCAGGGAGGCTGAGGAAGGTTATTTTTAACCTGCCTGTAATGACGGCCGGTTCGTCGGTGACGCTATAGTACTGGTGGCAGAAGAGTGCATCCTCTTGCGCTGGACCCATCTCCACCGAACAGTCTTCCTGCATATTAATGAACTAAAACGATCGAGACGCTTACATTGGACTTTTTAGCGTTCGTTGTCATTTCCTGTTTTATCCACAGACACAGCGCACCGAGCGCATTAGAGCTTACTTTGTAGGCCTAGTCTGCTATGATAATGCGCTATATGTTGAGCGAGATGGGAAATTAAATTGTCACTTGACGACAAGTTGTCTCAGGAATATTGGTACCAAAAATTATTAAAATCCGATAATCCTTCTTCACGTTACAGTCGAAAATGTCGGGGATGTTTTTTTGAGACACAGTGTATAAATGTTCTATTAATAAATAGTATAACTATACGTACGGTTGTTGTTGACGGCTGTGTCCGTGTTAGTTGCCTGTGCGGTACAAGCGCTCGTATCCTCCGTACAACTCTGCTCGTTGCATACAGCGTCGTCGTCGTCGTCGTTGTCGTAGTTTTTGACGCAGGTTTCAGTCTGTACGTCTCCAGTCCGCTCGTCGTCAACAACTGTTGTCGTGCTGACGTGATTCGCCAATTTGTGTCCAAGCGTCGACGTACCATGGCGTACTCGCGTTTTACTCGCTACCATCTTGCGTCTCGGGCGTCCAGCCGCCGCCTGCTGTTTGTCGCCGCTGGCCTTGGTCTGCAGTTCAATCTGTCGACCTCTTATCTCCATCACGACAGTCTGGTACTGTTGGTTAGTGCGGCTTGTCAAAGGTGCTGGGGGAGGTCGCAGTCGACTGCTCAATGACCCCATCTGTCTCAAGTCACCACATGTGTAGAAAAGCTATGTGCGGAACTGCGGATTGTAGTACAATTTTACGACAACGGCATTAGTGCTCGAAAAATAACAAGAAAGTCGTGTATGCCGTAGGAAGAAAGCCAGGCAATGTCGCGATTGTCTCTGTGCTTGAGTCTGATAAAAAGGCGTTAAAGCATCCACACTCTACAATCTGTGATGGCTGCCTTCATTAATCTACCGCCATGTAGCCGCCCGCCACCGCTATGAACGACTGAAACCGGTGAGGTTTTCTCGCTACAACTGCAGGTCGACGACAAACTGGCAGCAAAATCGTCTTGGCGGCACGACATGCCCTGTCGCTGAACTGGCATCCAGCTACCTGTTCTCGTAGTGTCGAACACGTCCGTTGCGTGCAGCGCGGTGAACCAATACAACGGTCGGTGGTTTATCGGCGACAGCACTATATAGCAGTCAGGTCTGGTCGACATAGCGACTGTCTGCATATAGAGAGTGAATGCGTATCGCTGTGATGTGAATTTATCGCGCTGCTTCAGCTGCTGCGCATGTATAGGCAGGCTACTGATGCTGGCTTCACGTTCAAGCTTCTACGAGGATTGCTAACGCTAATGAATCGATACATTTTGCCAGCACTGACTAGGCCTATTATAGATGTTAGCAACCACTAATGCGGCATTCACACTGCGCACGTGTAAGCTGATAATACGCAGTTGTCAGCGTTGCAAACAACAGATGCGGACAACTACAGCGTCGTCACGCGTAGGCCTACACGCAAGGACACATGCGTTGCGTAGTCGTCCGCGTGTGGCTTCGTTGTACACGCGAGTAACGTGTGTCGTGCGAATGCTACCAGGGCGTCCATGCCCCCACAGCACCAGGAGACAACCTTCCCCCAACTCGGATGCCCTTCCTCCACCCGCCTTCCCTTCCTCCCCTTTTCTGTCCTCTCCCATTTCCCTCCCCTTCCTTCCTTTTTCCTCCCCTTTTTCCTTCTGTCCTTTTCCCATTTTCCCCTTTCCCTTCTCCCTACCTTTAGAAGTAGGACCCCTTGAATTTAGCCAAGGGCTTTAAGAGAGCGCTGTAAGCTCCCCCAGTGGGGTCTGGGGCGGAGTCCCAACCGAAATCGAATTTGGTGGGCTTTAACCTTTAAAATATGACATTTGGCGGCAACAAATGTACCTATTTTCTGTATAATTAACTGACCAAATTAAGTACAGTTTAAGCAATATAGGCAAACAGGGGTGGCGTGACGTCACAACTTTAGAAGTAAATTAGACCATAGCCAAAATTTGGCGATTGACCTTTCCCTCCCTTTCCCCTTTTTTTCTTTTTTTACTTTTTTCCCCATTCTTTGCTGTTTTTCTTTTTTTGCCGTCTCCCTTTTCCCTTTTTCTTCCCTTCTCTTGTCTTAAAAATAGGACCCCTCAAATGCAGCTAGAGGGTCTGGGGAGTGCTGTGAGCTTTCCCGGCAGGGGGAAATAGAATTTAGTGCATTTTAGCTTTAAAATATGACATTTGGTGGCAACAATTGTAATTATTATTTTCTCGGAATCAACTAACCAAATTTACTGTATGCAGTTTAAATAATAAAAGCAAACAAAGGCGGCAGAAAAAAATTTAAAAGTATAAGTACAAATAATCGTCGAGCGAAGTGAGGCGAAATTTTTTTTTGAACAGTTGTATGCACAATTGGCACATTAACTTTAAAAATTTCTGAGGGCGGGTTGAATCTACTAACCCCTTCATCCCCTTTAAATACAGCCTTGAAAGTAAAGGGCTATAAGTAATCCGCGAGCGAAGCTACCGGGTAGCAGAAAAAAATGGAGCGATTGTACGCAGAATGGTCGCATTTTGTGCCATGCGTTTCTAGGAAATTTGCCACGGAAAAAAATATTCCCTCCGTTTTTCAATTTTTTACTTTTCCCCAACTTGTTCCAGGAGGCATTTGATCCACCTGTCAATGGAGTAGACGCCCCTGAATGCTACTTAATGTGTTGTCTGCATGAACACCGCAGCCCCCATGATAGGCTCTGTGAATCGGTGTAACGTCCTGTCTCTGTGTTGTATTAGAGGGAGGCGTCATGCGGCTGGCTGTGAAGCTGCGATGTCTAAGGCCGTCCGTGCAACGCTGGACCGTGGAGCAGGCCGCGAAACTGACATCAGCAATGACACAAGAAAATATCATGTTATACAAAACGCCATTCTTGGTTCGTCTCACGTCAGCAATTTTGTCCAAATTTTTAATCTTCGTCCGTAATCTAGCTCTGTAAAGAATGTATTACATTCTACTTGATTTGGACACTGTTTTGTGTAGTCTACACTCTAGATGCATGCACTCGTACTTTTTATCAGTAATGCGCGCGTTGTGCGGAACAATGCAATAGCGTTCGTGCCACGTGACTTTGCTAGGAGGGAAATTTTAACTTCTTAATTTTCCCCCAATCGCTTTTATTGTGCCCGGCGGACTCACGTTGGGTTTTGCCTCAAATTTTTATTTTTGTTTTTTTTGCACAGTCATTTTGTTGCACTTCGTGCACGATTATGGATAATGAACATAATAGCGGCAATAATATTGATCAACGTATATACGCAATTTGCGAAGCACCGGTTAGACAGATTCGCTTGTTTGTCTATCATCAAACACAACATACACCGTGCCGCTAAAAGTAAGCCAATTTTACTTTTGTGATAGGCCCTTAACATTGAAAATGTAATCTGATTTCAATAAATTTTTCTATTGTTACATTTATCGACAACAGCGAAAGAAACAAAAGCAAACGCTGCCACCTTACGTCAAACTTGTTGCCACACTACCTTGCGAAATTGGAATGTGGCTTACATATTGTGGGACAAGGTGTACCTGTAGCCTATGTGTGCTGACAGTGATTGCTGTATAGTCGCGTCGCGCACAATAAAATGACTGGTGGTCACTGGTCATCCGTCTTCACTCTATACTCAGGTGTGCAACTTAATTAACGTCCAGAAAGCATAAGAAAGGTTAATAAAGATAAGGCGTAGGCTTGCAGGTATTTTTACTGGACGTCTTCAATAGCGGTCGCTTTCTAAAGCGTTCAACCATAGGCCTATGTTTTATTTGTAGCATTCATTTATATGCTAGTACAACGACTAAGCCAAACATGATTGTATATTAGCAGAGATTATTTTATGCGACACTTGCTACCGAAGTCTGCCTTCCGGTTCGTCTGTCTGTCTGTCCATCTGTATGCGTCAGTGGCGTCCAAAAATTCGGGGTGGGGCAAAAAGTTGCAATAATTTTTCCGACAGACGACAGTTGCGAACTTTCAATAGAGAAGATTAGTCTAAGTGTGCTGAGAATGTCACTTACTCACTTTGCATTTAAATGTTCCCTTAAAGGGGCCGAAATGGGTGCTTTCCAGCCCAAAAGTTTGTACTTTGAAAAGACAGTTTTTCGACAACAAAACATTTTCGACTAGTTAAAATTTAAGGAAGGGAGAGAATTGCCTTCTACCCTCCTTGCCATGACGCGCTGGACTAAGCCTGTCACACTAGCTCGGGCACTGTACTGAAGCCGCGTCAGAGTTTGGGCCTTAGAGCAGACAGCGCTCTAGCAAGCCGGCCAACAAAGTACTTTTCAACTACCGTACCGGGACATCAATATAATGGTATATAAACTACACAACACTAGATATTCACACTGCTGGAACAACTTTAACATAAATTGCTATTAATTATCCACCGTTAAGAAACTACTCACTCAATCACTTATTATTAATTATCCAGAGTTTAAGAGTCGTGCTCGTTTGTTAGAATATTTTACTTTCTTCGGAAACCCAGCGTTTCTCCAATCGCAGACCTATTGTAAATCAAACAACGTTCGTCGTTACTCAATCCAACCGTCGTGACGAAATTACGATCTATTTGCATTAAACAGAACTTGCATTATGGGAAGAAAAGAAGGCAGGCGTCATTTAATGAAAACGATACACCAGTAAACAAAAAATGCAAACACAGTGAATTCAACACGAGACGAAACAAAAAAAAAGAAACTCAAATATCAGGTTGATTACGGTGTCACTTGTTAGGTTAATTCTGTATTTACGACTGGAATAAAGTGACGGCTGCAGACAATATTTTCTGCATTACAGGCCTACTACCTGAACATGTGCGTCCGTGCTGTTATTATCTACTGAATGCCCACGCGTGCACATGTCACGAATGCGGATACAGACGCGTGCAGCATTGATTCGTTGCCTAGGTAACGCATAGTAGTGCACAGGTTTTTAATAGCCGCCAGCGATAAAAAACACAGAGTAGCAGGGCTCAGTTCTCATAAAAAGCATCACAAACGTAACCTTGGAACTTTGGAACGACTTGTGAAGACCAGTGGAGTGTGTGTTGCAAAACCAACAAAAACAAAAAGTGATTTGGAACAAGGCGGAACTGCTGATCAATACTGCCACCTGGTGAATCATTTTACGCGCGACAGCACGTAGCGCTTAGCGCGTCTTAGCTATCGTAGCTATCTGAGCTATATTATGTTTTTTGTGTGTGTCAGTCCGTTTGCACTGTGTACTATACTCTGTGATTCTATTAAAAAAGTGCAAGATAGGATTACGATATCTTTACTGTGGGCTCCCACAAAAAAAACTAAGTTTTTCTGTGACAGAACATCTTGCCGCTGGGTACGAAGACTCCCCAGATGGTTTATCGTAAAAACGGCTGCAGATAGACACGCACTTGCTGCTTATCTAACAAGCACGTTCTGATGCAGAACTTTACGAAGGTACTAACATCGATGACCTTGAAAAACCTCGAACCCCAAAGATATAGGGTTTTAGTGATTTTTGCAATTTTGGGCTGCAATGCACATTTCAAGAGTAAATTGCACCAAAATGGTTGGCAATAGACCAAGACAATCCGCATATCAAATTTTCAGCTTTAAACGCATATCCTAACAGTTTAAATTTTGACCCGTCCTAAGTTTTTGAGTTCGGAAGTTCTCTGTACGGAGGCATTAATTTGGGTACCCTTTCAAAAAGCATTATTATTTCATTGCGCGTCGTATGCTGATTCCCGGGTGGCAGCACCGATGCTGTCAGGTGTCCGGACATAACCTCTGGTATATAAGCCCGCTAGGACGCCACTCTCTCGTCCACCGGGGAAGGACAAACTCTCCCCTAGGACAGAACCCACTCCTACCTGCTTCTTTCTTTTCATTAAAGCGCACAAGACTGTTTCAGGTCAATTTAATCTTCCATCCTTTCTGGGTAAATAAATCGAGTATCGGCCCGTCTGGCTAGGGTCAAGGCGGGGCGTGTTCACCTGTGTCGGGTGGCAGGTAACACTGTGTGATCCCATGTGGCAGGTGACGCTCCGTAGCTCTGTGAGGGGTTTATTCTTTTAAAAAGCTATATTCCGACCTTTACCTTTACCTTTTTGCCAAATGGCATCTAAAACCGTCGAACGATTCAAGCAGAGGTATGCATTATGTGATAACAGGCCCGTCGAGAGGGTGGGGTAGGGGGTAAGTTACTCCGGGCCCCGCGTCGTTTGGGGGTTCCGCAGTCGCTGAGAAGTTAGAAATATAAAGTACACCAGAATGCGCCATTTTAGGAAAGCCGAACATTTTTTTCCCAGAGGGGCCGCGCCAGAATGCTTCCCCGAACCCCGCTGTGGCTCTCGACGGGCCTGGCTACTAGTCTCAAATTTGCAACCTACAAGGTGCAATGTATCACTAACCTACGTGGCTCCAACTAGCGATTAACATCGCACCTCACACGATAGTGTGACTTGTAAGGACGACCTTCAAAGTCTATGGGAAATGGCAAAATTTGACCCTCAGCCAACCAAAAACCCCTAAACCGATCGTCACCAACTTAGAATGGCGTGATTACGTCGTAGACCCCTACCACCAAAAAAAATTTGGGCTCAATCCGCCCAGGGGTTTTTGTTCCCCATATAGGTGAATTATACACCCCTCCTGTTCGAAATTTAGCCTACTACACTTTTATGGTTCTTCAACTCGCCTATCCGTTAGACAGATTTTTACGCTTAATACGTCAAATGACGCGGTTCTGCGCAAGGAAGTGCCTTTTTAATGTTACAAAATAAAAATGTAATTTTTGACTTATTTATTCGAAAAATTCGAAAAAAAATTACAATGGCGTCTATGGGGAAAATTTTAGAATTCTTTAAACAGCAATAACTCAGCCGCCGATTGACGTAAATGAATGAAATTTTGCAGCAATGTAGATGGCTGCCACCGGAAATAGACCATTTGAACAAAATAGACAAAAATAGTAAATTCAAAATGGCGGCGGCCGGCATTTTGAATTTAATTTATCACTCATAATTTGTTTATTATATTTGCACATATTTGCACGAAATTTGGCACGTGTATTACGTTGGAGGTCCTACATGCAGGTATGCCAAAATATTGAACAAAAATAAAATCCAAGATGGCGGCAGCCGCCATCTTGGAGTTTTGCTCAAACAGCAATAACTCAGCCGCCGATTGACGTAGATGAATGAAATTTTGCAGAAATGTAGACGGCTGCTACCGGAAATGGAACATTAGACGAAAATGGCACGAAATTTCATATGCGAGCTAAGTTTGACGTTCTACATGTAGTTATGCCATAAAATCAAACAAAAATGAAATTTGACATGACGACGGCCACCATTTTGTTTTTTAACACAAAGCATAACAAATCAGCTGCCGACTGAAAAAAAGTTAACAAAAGTTTGCAGGAATGTGGTTAGTTGCTACTGGAAATAAATCATGTAACCAGAATCGAGAAAAGTAGTAATTTTAGGATGGCGGTGGTCACTATTTTAAATGTCGTTCATCACTCTTATAACTGCTTTTTCACCCATCTACATGAAATTTGGTATGTAGACTAAATTCGCTGTCCCACATACAGGCTTGCCATTATATTAAACAAATAACAAAATGCAAAATGCTGGAGGTAGTAGTAGTATAGTAGTAGTAGTTGTTGTTGTGTACAAAGTAACTGTTCAATGACCTTTCAAACTTTAATAAAACCGCAAGTATTATATATAAAAAACACTGCAAGCAATTCATTTAATGTTGTATAAGCGCTGATGTAAAACGGCAAAAATCAAAAAGTATAAGCACGAACATTATGCATTAGCTTAGACATTTATATCTGGTACTGAGAACTTTGGTTGAACTAGCCATATGCACATCATCCTCCGCCACAAGATTGCGCGATCCTACGTTTTACTTTTTTGCAATTTTCGGCTGTGGCGTACATTTCAAGAGTGAATTGCGCCAATATGGCTGGAGATAGATGAACAACCTGTGAACAGGAACTAGGCCTAGGGCAGTCGCGCGTCTCATGAGCTTTCCACAAATTACTTGTAATTAAGTATATCGTTTTGCATTTGTTCTGCAACTGGCACTTGCAAATAAAGGCAACCTGTGTTGCGTACTTGATTACTTGATTAGCGCTGGATTCAGTGATTCAGCTCATGCGCGCGTCGTCGTCGGTTCATTATGACGCGTGACCAGCGGGCAAGCACAGCGCTGCGCGATGCTGATAGGCAGGCTTCAGAGTACTGATGATGACGATGAGACGAGTGTGAGTCGGTAAGTGAGTGGGAGATGTAGGGGTAGAGAGGGAGATAGGCCTAGGAGGGATTAGCGCCTCGTCGACGGCTGCGACAACAGCAATGTAGGTGGCAGCGTCATGACACACTGAGACCTGCAGTGATGTTTCAGTTCAACCGATACAACGTGCAGTTCTTATTATTATCATTATTTTATTATTAGCCTACTGTTTCAATACCCCAGTAGTAAAGGTTCCCGGTGAAAACAAAAGTTAAAAACAAAAACCAAGTCGCTGGGGTGGCACTAGTCCAATCGGTAAGAACTGTAAAGGTTCCTTCGAAGGCTACCGATTTGTAGCGTTGACCGCCAGGGAGACTCACTGGAATAAGTATATGGTTTCGAGACATCTGTCAATCTGCGGCCAAGTAAGTGTACTTGTTACGATATTATTAGTGGTAGTAGTGAAAATAGTGAAAATAAGGTATATAACAGGTCAAGTTTGTAAAAGCAATATTCTCAAAGTATATACGTTTATATGTTGCTATATGTTTCTTTTCAGTTATGCCACCTACAGATCTGAACATAAAAACAAGTGCAAAGTAATTCGCGAAAAATCGAAATCGCTCATCGTTGCTTTTCGTCATGTGGCAGCAACAAATCGCAATTGAGAGTCCGCGAAATTTCTTTCTCTGTGTTTATACCGGGTGGCGCAAAAAAACGTCCCGAACATTCGCATGCGTTATTCAGCCGAATGGTCAAAGTGAATCAACAAAAAAAGCATTTTTGTAACGACCGAACATCAACGAATACGTGCGGAAATTTTCGCTTAAAACACTTTTGTATTAGCCGTGATACAAACAAAATAGTGTTACACGCCACGAAGCAATTTTTGTAAGCGGGAAGCAATTTTTGCAAGCGGTTTATCATTTCCATTGCCGCTCGCACGCAGGCTATGCCAAAACGTCACAGTATAGGCCGAATCATCAGTAACAGTTACTGATAAGCAGAAAAAGTGCTGAATCGGTCCTTTATTCTCCTTTGCTGCTGATGCGAGACGTGTTTCCCACGGCTTTTCTGATTCTGGTTGTCTGATGTCGACGTCATGCCATTTGTCTGTGATAACATTTTAAAGATCTTTGAGGTTCGCATGCGGTTCTCGCTTTCCTTCACAGACAAGGTATCCCAAACTGAGTAATGTAGTAAATTAAAACCTGCTGAATGCGGTTTTCATTCATGTGAGCTGACATATTGGGCGTGTAGTGTCGAAAAAATTTAGAGTTGTTTTGATGCGGTGTGATGAAACGCTGTCTTTACATAGGCTTAATTGGATTTTTAACTCTCCTTATCTCATTAAGCATTATTTCCGTAAAGTATACCCGCCGTTATAGATAACTATAACGGTGCGTATACTTTACGGAAATAAATTTTTTTTGGTACATTTGTAGAACAATATGAGCTCTTACTTGCTTATAAATTTCAGTGACCTCACTTATGACACTACTAGATGGCGCTTAATGAGGTAAAGAGAGTTAAAATGTTCGGGACTTTTTAGCGCCACCCGGTATTATTGGGCAGAATCGCTTTTGTAGCTCTAAACGACCCCGCCTATTTCTACACATTTCTCCGTAGCGTTATCTTTCCATATGTCGTTACTGTCTTCACTGTCCTTTGTCATCAAAATCGCTCTTTTCCTAGTGGCTCAGGGACCCCATCTGACACGACGTCATTAGACCCCACATGTTTACTTACCAAATGGCGTCTAAATCGATCGAACGGCACACGAATGTGACAGTCACACGACAGACGACAGACAGACCACGTTGCGAAAAAAAGATGTCGCAATAGGCGGAATGGCGATGCCTACGAAAACAAACAAACAAAAAACAGGCCGTCTCATTCAATCTCTTTCTACTGCAAAAGTTACCATTATAGCATTATTCTCATAGCTAAAATATTACAGGCGGCGTGAGAGCTAGGGTGTGGATGGCGCCCCTGGCGGGCCGTATTGACCGCGATGACGTCACTGGCACTGGGCAGTGCTCGCAACGCACGCTGCGCACACATTGCATAGCCCAATAATAGCCCAAGAACACACGCACACACGCAGACGCGCAGGCGACACGGATTCTAATCAGCTAACCTGTTTGTTCACAGCAGCAGCAGCAGCAGCAGTGGCAGCGACGATTTCTTACAAATATCTCTATCTCTTTGCTGTCCGTACATCCTTTGTTCTTGCCGCTCAATCGCAGTCGGAAAATATCGCAACTAGTCGGATCGGAGGCTGAACCTGCTCGAGGTAAGATGCCAAACGTGATCCGCAGATGCTTTTTGTACGTATTTGTTGTGATTTTCCCGAATAATATGATGGTGTTTGTGGACCACTTTACGCATGTAAAGGGTCGGGTAATAGCGATGATTTGTAGCGATGTATTAAAAAGCAAAATCCCGAGACCAGTACCGACGATACTAACCGCTAGCAGCAGAAGGTTGGGGAGACGCCAACCCCGTGTATGCCCCCTCCCCAGGCATTTTTCCTGGTGCGGAGGTAACATCTCGACGAGCCCTATCTACACCCAACTTTTCAAGTGATAAGAATGAGAAACAGAGAAGTACAAAATAAAGTAAATGTTCGCATCATTAGCCCTGCTAGTTATTAGGCCTACTGCTACTATTTGTCACACTAATTTTGTCATTTACAAATGAATGAATGTTCGTTGCAGTGTTTTTTTTTCTTTGAACATGCCACATTAACAACAGTAGCGGTGTGATTTCAGCAGAAGGATGACGCCATATTGTCTGCGCATGCGCTGACGCTACAATGACATCATCGTCGAGCTACGACATCCGACGCAACCTGATTGACGCGCCATCGTCTGACAGTCATCTGCCAGTGACAGGCAGCAGTGATGTGGCGCTGGCCGGGCCTCGAGCCATCGATGACAGACGAGGGACCCTCAGAGGATGTTCATTACGCGGCGTACCACGCGCCCTCTCACAGGATTCACTCTCCATCAAATACCGCAGGTCAGACCAGCTTTCATCGTATGCACTACAGTCGCTCTCTTGGGAGATTTCAAACTTAGCTTGATATGATAGTAATTAGTAAGTAAAAAATAAGTAAGTGGCCTTTATATGACAGTTGTCAATCGCTCAGGCATTGCGTGGAAATAGATCAATAATACACACAAACCAATGGCGTACGTAGATATAGGGGGCTGGGGCACCTGCACCCTAAGAGCCTACTCAGATACTCAATATAATGCACAAAATGCACCAAAACACTTCATTGTCGCACAAAATCGGAAAACGTTTTAAGGAGAGGCCAACCCCGTGTGTGCCCGCTCCCCAGACATTTTTCCTGGTGGCCAGAAGACAGCGCGACGGGCCCTATCCACATGCAACCTTTCAAGTGCCCCTCTACATCCAGATTTTAGCTAACTGATACAAGCCCAATGATAATCGACAGGTAATACAAGTACGCAATCTCGTTAAAGCTAAACAATTAAAATTTAAAAACATGGGTAAGTAAGAAAGTAATCTAAAAGTACGACCAAGCCTTTGGTCCCGAAGACTATCACGCTAGCTGTCTGCTAATGAAAGGCTAAATAGACGACAGTGTGTATTGTGTACTGTGTGTAGAATGAAATGTGCTGTGATCGTGATGGCGACTCTGATGATCATCGCCAGCATGCTGCTAGTCGGTGTCAGTCTCGCCATGGCAGAACATATCGACGAACTCGGTATACCGACATACCACTTCACAATATTGTTGCTGCTTTCGACTTACAGTTCTTACGTGTCCACATAAAAACCATCAATATTATAGCTAGTACGGACATATAGCAATAAGATGCCATTATTTGCGTCCTTCTAGCTAGAACCTAATTTCGTCTAGTAAGCATTTTCGTATGTCCGAAAAAGTTGGCCGTAAAAACCCCCTTTGACGCACAAACATCACAAAAAC
>Ga0056128_1007665_pt1 | contig 13622 bp, 5 predicted proteins | sample WorMetLIZISLAND2_FD_71113 | JGI IMG/M metagenome (GOLD analysis project Ga0056128, IMG submission 71113) | Marine gutless worms symbiont microbial communities from Max Planck institute for Marine Microbiology, Germany - Olavius geniculatus... ... | reverse complement strand
TCTGGGGCAACCTGCCACAGGGACCGATCGACAAATCTGTGAAAGACTTCTCAAAGCGACTGAAGGCTTGTGTTGGAGCTGGCGGTGGACACTTCGAACATTCACAGTGACAATGGAATTTTAGCATTTGATTATTAGTTAACTGTGTTGTTTCAATGATGTTATTAATTTGGCGTTGAAGCCGGAACATTTTTGAATGCTGAAAAATCAGTAGGCGGTCATGTTAAAAATCTATAACTTCGTCGTCATTTTTTAACAGAATCAAATTTTATTTGGCAGTTAGATGTAACTGGTTTCAGCAAATAAACGTATAAAATTTCGAATTAAAATTCTAAGCGGTTGCTGAGAAAACAGCGAAAAACTTTAGGGGGCTACATTTTTGCCGCACCCTGTATAACAACGTTTTTTAACAGAATCACATTTTATTTCGCAGTTAGATGTAAGAAGGTTTTGGTAAATAAAACTGTAAAATTTTAAGTTAAAATTCAAAACTGTCGCTGAGAAAACAGCGAAAAATTTTTTTAGGGGGTTACTTTTTTGCCGCACCCCGTACAGCAAAAAGGGCACTGAGACAGCGCAAACTTCCGCCACCGCGAGATCGATTTTTCCGTTGTGCCCTATCTCGAGAGGCTAAAGAATCATTCAGTCCTGTCGTGGATCCAGACGCTGATCCGGTTCGCCATCAAAATCTCATTACCCTTAAGTTGGGCCAAGTCTAACCTTCCCAGAAAATGTCAGCCAAAGCAGCCTGCAGCGTTTTGTATCATCTTGCTAACAAACCAACAGATAAATAGACGTTGAGTGTTACATAACCTCCACCAGGATTGGTGGAGTTTGGGCCTAAAGGAGTAAACGCAGGCGAATGCAAGAAACGCTGGAAATGTAGCCTACACAGCTAAAACGTATCACTTGCCATCGGAGACAACGCTATGCGCACAGGGACGATTGTCTTCTTGTCATGGCTTTCTGCATTTAACAACCGCATGTGTATCAGATTCAGTAAGCTACGTAAGCAACAATGTAGGCCCCATTACGATGACATCGCATCTTCGTCGCGGTATACCAGAACACTGCCTGTCTAGAGTTGTGCATCTTCCTGCCGCTTCGGCATTTGATGCGTTTTAACTCTGAGTAACGTGATATTTCAAGAGCTAGACAAACGACATAAATGCTGCAATATGCGAGTATTATAGCTTTATTGCTTTCGGCAGTAATTAAAAATAACAGTAAGTGGCAGTAAAGAATTCGCGCAAAGCGTGACTGTGACGTTATTGGTAGACTTTTGCATAGTAGTCAGTTTCGGTTATTTGTGATAGGTTTACTTCAGTTTGCAACTGCAAAATACTCGCAGTAAAAAAATTATTAAGTAAGTAAAGCGACTTATACCATATAGACTTTCATGCAGGTGCAAATAGACCCCTAAGCCGACTAGCTGTTAATTTCATGGCGGGACACTGGCTTAGCATTTTTCGCGGCTAAGTCTCGGCTTAGCCGCAATTTTCGCAGCGGCAGAGGCTTAGCGTCTTTGCATCTTGTTCTCGGCTTATTCGCGGCTTAAAAAGTTCATACATAAGGGCCTTCCCCTTTCCCTCTAAATTACATCACCAGAATCGTTCAAACCGTGCTTCCTTATTGCAGACGTTAGTTGCAAATCAAGTGCACTGCATAACCAGTTTATTTTTAAATGCATATTGTAGGGAAAGTTACGTTAAACGAAGTGCAGTTTTTTTTCGCATACAACGCATGATGTTTGAAAATTTTGCTACGAAAAAATACTTGTCTGCTTGACAATCGTTTTTTCTACCATATAGGCTTAAGACTAAACACTTGGATAATCAATTTTTGGTCTAGCAAATGTCATTCCCACTGATTTGACAACACAATGTTAATGCAAGCCGTGGCCGAAAAAAACGTACAAAAATAGTTACTGTGACATTTTGACTAAGTGTATATAATATGTACACACTACATAACTTCGATAAATGAAAACTACGGTATCGTTTCGGGTAACGGATCTCATTTGACAAACACTAGCAACCATGCCTTTATACTGCACATGTAACTTTACGTTGCGTCGTGGTTTTCAGTGTTCACACAAACCGACAGTAAAAAAATTTTCTCGATCAGCCGCGATTTTCTCCGCAATTTAATCGCAATTTTTTGTGGCTTATTCGCGATTAAGCCACGATTTTCGCGACGGCGGCGGCTCAGCAAAATTTTCTCGGCTGGCGGCCGGCTAAGTCGGCAGCTTAGGGGTCTGCATGCAGACATTTTGATACACTCCCTCTGCCTGTACGCCACTACTGAGAAGACAGGTATACCCTATACGGTGTTTTTTCAGTAACCGTCTGACATTGTCAGTGTTATACACGGTGGGTCGAAAAGGGCCACCGGAAAGCGTTCCAGTCGGTTGGTCCAACTGCAGATAAGAACTGACTGGCGAATGTTCGTCTGCGCTGCGGTATGGAGCCAGCGTAGGTCGGCTGGTAGAATGCACACGCTGACAACGGCTAAGACGCTATAAAACTGTCCTTCTACATTACATTACATTGCAAGCAAGTAACAATGTAATTTATGTGTCGATTATTTGTAAAAACCTCAGATGTATACTCGCTGTGTTAGTAGAACGAAAAGTAGTTAAATGTTTGACCTGGCGTCTATAAGTAGACAGAGAGAAAGTGTGGTGAGAGGGCGGTGCTTCGAGACAGCGTCTTTGCTGGAATAAATTATTATAATTATATTTGTAATTTGTGAAGACAGAAAGTATAGTAAAGACAAACAGGCTGCAGACAATAGAGAGAAAGACTGACAACAGATTTATACGTTTGAACCAAAAATGTTTTACTCTGCTCGCAATTACAGCACCACGGTTGGCCTCTTTTGCGTGAATTTTAGAAAAAAAATTGATTGGTAAAAAAACCCTGGAGAAAAGTGGGGTTTGTTATATCCCGTGTCCCCCCGCCCATTGTTTATCAGTCTGAGTCGTGAAAATTTGCATTTTACAGGGTAGTGTAGCGGCGCAATAAGGGGTGGTGAGATTATCACCCGAGACAATCATTATCATTTTATTGCACAATTTCCGCCCAGTAAAAAAACTTTTTAAAGATTAGTCAATATTCAGCAACGATATAAAAAGTTTCGTGTCACGTTTTTGTGGCTCATCATAATTCGTGTGGCTGTCACATTATTATGAAATTACAGTGTGCTAACTATCATAATGTGCGGTGATACTGGAGCAAATTGCAGGCATTTACTGCGCCGTAAACTTAAACTCTAACTGTATTATACAGATTGGGCAGTGGGCCCATACTTGTAGTGTGGAGCGGACACAATAAACCAGTCCAGTGTAAATTTCAGGATAGTCCACTAACAACGAATGAAAAATATCGACCGCGATATAAAATGGTTATAGTGGCTGTACAGGGATCTTTGGTAGCCTACAGCAGGCCTATCTCGAACGTGCAAGACCATCGACTGAATGACAGAAAATCTCAGTCGCAGCGACTTACGACGTCGTACATCGTGAGATGAGTCGCCGTCGCTCAAGGTCGGATAGTGAAGGTCACGTGACGGTAAAACATCGTAACGCTGATCGCACACACAAGAAGCCAGCGATAGGCTATCGTCGATCGACGCGACGACTCAGTTAGACTGCAGTTTCACGGTCGTCACACAGATCACTCGATCGTTCAACGCTAGCTGGTGGTCTACGGCTTGTTATCTGGGCCGAGGTGACGATAAACAAGCGCGGGATCGGTTGCCATAACGATGATTTACGGATGCCGGACACTAGCTGGGCGACCGACCGGCAGATGGCATTAACTGTTTCCGCTGAACGACCTCGCACACATATACCAGACTATATCGAACACCGTCTAGATCATTTCAAGCCGCAACGGGTTTACCGCACGGTAATAATCTGCACATTCATTAAGTGTAGTATTTTTTTGTCAGATAAAATACGAAACCTGAAAATCAGAACCATCTTACAGCAAAAGGAGTGAAATAACGCCATTAAAATTTCTAATGTTATGCGCTACATTAATTTACGTTTTACTTACTTATTTACTAACGATAGAAAAAAAGTTTAGCTGATTTTCATCGTAAGTGTGGCTAAGCCTTTATCATCGTTAGATTGATAAAGTATAAAAAAATTTAAACAAGGGACGACTTTTAATGTTTCGTTCAAGTCATTTTGTAATGATATCCTCACTTTATTATTTCATCGGGACATTTTTTGTAATAGGCCTACACAGACAGACTAACATTGAACTGACAAATGGATTTCGGTTAGCGTAATACGAATTATACAACAGTCTATTCTACGACAGCGAGCAAAAAGCCTGCAAAAAAGTAGAGCGATAAAGTATAAGAGATTCTAGATAAAAAAAAATCTCCGCCGCGAGTGACGTCATGTCGCCGCCGTCGGCAGAAAGTTCTATACGGTCTCGTCGCTTGCTGTTCGTTAACCCATCTTAAATCACCTCTGACCTGTAAACCGACAGACTGCCGGCCCGCCTGGTCTACACACAGCGATACCATGAAGCCCGGCGATTAGAGTGATCACAGACCCCACACCGCACGGAGGCGTATGACGCGACCTGGACACCGACAAACGACGTCGCAGAAGACAGAAAGAAAAAACGTAAGAACGACGAGAAAGCCATAACCGCAGTAAGTGGCCCGCGGTACTTCGGCCAAGCGACGATATCCACACAGACCCGGACCTAGCGGCGTCGTGGCATAGGCGTCAGGTAGCCCTACAAGGGGCAATTTCCTTCCCCCCCAAAAAAAATTCTAAACTTCTAAATTTTTTGTTTTCGAAAAATTTGCTTCAAAAAATATATAATTTGCAACCGAAAATCCGTTTTAATAAATTTGGGTGCAGAATTAAAATTTTGAGCATCCGTAATGTCTTTAATTCTGTCGAAAATTGGCAGGTGTCAGAAAATCCTTCTTTCTCCCGCTCTTTTCTTGACACTCAACGCCGCTGCTCTAACCGATCGACGCTCGACGGAACCGGGAAATGCATGAGATCCAGGGAGGAGAAACGAACAGAAGAACGAAGCAATAGATCACAGGCAGAGAAAGAACGCGCTGCGCTGCTGCGTGACTCCGATATTTGTCGCGATCGGAACGCGCCGCGACGTTGACAATCGCCAGTGCGCAGCGGTTCGAACGTGGCAGATTGGATTGGATTTGCCGGTGCGACCTCGTAAAGAAAAAATAAGCAAACAGACCGTATGGTGATGGATGCGCCTGGCCTTGGAGCGCCGCGCCGTCCGGTCGGCCTCCAGGGTCCTTTTCGAAGCTTCTATGGTATGACATCTTGGGTGGTATTATGCCCTTACATCACCCTGGGTACGGACACTTCGGGTGGTTCCTTGGGCGGCGAGTCTTTCGTAGTAAAGGTAGATACTAATCGAAACCGAAAATCAGCTGAAGAGAATACTCAGCGGTCAAAATTGCTACAGCCGAAACCGTTTTCACAGCGTCAAATATTTTTAGAGTTCGAATTCACTGCTCATTCATAACCAATAAATTAGGAGCAACGTGGGTATGAAAGCGCTGACGTCGTCGGTGCTATGCATCCACAACTGCTCTATGCCACCTAAGGTGTCCGCATTCAAGGAACAATAACAAGAAATCTGAACTAATGCTCATGAGACACGCAAGAGCCTATAACAGTTCCTGTTCGCAAGTAATATTTGTCTATCTCTATCCGTGTCGTCGCAATTCACTGTTCTGCAGTCAAAAATCGCAAAAATTAACTAAAAACCCCATTTTGGGGTTCAAGGTCATTCAATGTCATCGATGTTAATACCATTAAAACACGTCACTAGTGCTTGTTATGGTTATGATAAGCAGCAGGTCTATGCCTATCGGCAACTGTTTTTATGCTAGACAAGCTAATAGTAGAAAAATAATTACTTTCAATGGGATATCCCTCTTTGACACCCGCGTATGCAGGCCTCCTTAAACGTAAGGGGTCGGGACTTAGACTGCTAAAATCTACATTCAATGGCGAAAATTTTACATGCAAATATTGTCTTGGTCAATCTCCAGCCATTGGGGCGCAATTCACTTTTGAAACGTGTGTCGCAGCCCAAAATCGAAAAATAATCATTAAAACCTCTATTTGGAGCGTTCAAAGTCATTTAAGATCATCGATGTTGACGTTCTTAAGAAGCTTGTCGCCAGTGCTTGTTATGAATATGATAAGCAGCATGTCTGTGCCTATCTGCAACCATTTTCATGGCAGAGGAGCCAATAGCGGCAAAATAACGTCTTTTTATGGCGGGTGCTTTTCTTTCGCCTCCTCGTTTGTGAGGACCCCCTAAACCCTGCAGCGGCGTGAAATTTTGTCGCTAAATACTACAGAGTCCAAGCTATCACACGGTGAAAACCCAAAGTCTCTGTCTCACCTAGGCTTGGCACGGCACCGGGACGTGACACCAAGACGGACAGACGGACAGACAAACAGACAGAATTACCGTAGCTAATACGCGCAATAGCTCTAGCTATGCTAGCTCTCGCGCGTAAAATCCAGCCAGACTGTCTGACTACCGAAACGTCGACTGACTCGGCACTAACACGATAATATTCCTTGAACCGAGATGCGATTGATCAACCCTTTGCAGACGCCGACAAAACATTGCAATTTTACGGCGCCGTGACCCAGCTCTTAGATCGTTCTGTGTCCGTCGCTGATTGTCTGCCGACATTCCGTTACGTGTTCGCACCTGCCCCGCACTAGAGTATTTAAAGAGAGACAACCTAACATGCTTCCCTGGTTGCCGACAAATTTTTCACAAATTTGCTGAATCATCAAAATTTACGTATCAGTTAACGAAGGTTTTAGCTTCTGAGGGAGTTCGTCCTTCAGACCTTCTGCCTGGCAATTTCCTGCTCTCCTTATTAAATTCTAAATAGGCCGACGCATACGTTCATATAACGCTCACATACTTTTAGATATCTTTAACTCATACTGCTTTTAAAAGCTCAGCTTTTGTTACAATCATGTTTCACCTAATTTACCTACACCGTGAACCAAGTGAAAGAATGTAAAAATCGGTTATAATTTGGCAAAAGTAGGCTTATATAGACAAAACTTTGATGTCGTGTTTTTGTGGTTCACGGTGCGCGTTATATTACTGCTTAATCTTACGCAGTGTTTAATTTATACAATTAGATAATTTTTGTTCACACTGCTTTGGCACTTGTCATCTTATCTGCTAATGTGCCGTTAAGAAACTATTCACTCACGCTGGCAAGCTATTATTATTTGCTTCAGCTAAGCGAGTGCTATTTAGCATCGTGTTTTTTTTGATACGCGTGATGTCAATCTTCGACGAGCAGCCCGCACAATCACGGTGACGTTTCTCCCGTCACAAGTCGCTGCATTTGCATAATTGGCTTCACTGATCGTATTTTGTACACGTAAGTATACTTACTGAACTTTCGATAAAACTCGAAGCACGTCCAGATAGTGGTCAACAACAACAACTCTTTACGCCCGACGGTAAAAAAGCCGAAGCTCGCACCACGTGATGCCGAAACGCTGCACTTACGCAAGTTGCGCCGTGCCTATTACATTTCAGTAACATCTGCGATAACAAGAAATCTAAGCAAATGTTCATGAGACGCGCGACGCAGGTTATCTCGGTCTATCTCTAGGAATTTCAACTAAAATTCACTTTTAAATATGCGTCGCAGCACGAAGTCGCGAAAAAATTACTAAAACCCCTTATTTTGGAGGTTCAAGGTCGTTCAAGGTCATCCATGTTCGTATTCCCGTAGCGATCGTCAGCATTGCTTGTGCATTGTTTGTTGCAATGAGCAGCAAGTATGCGTCTATCTGCAACCATTATCATGCTAGTAACTGAAATCGCGCGTTTTAAAAGTGGTACCCAAATTTGATGCACTTATACGTAGGACTCCTAAAACCTGAGAAGTCGAAAAAATTCATACACAGGCTATCTTTGTCTATTTTAGTTATTTTGGCACAATTCACTTCTAAAATGCGTGTCACCATCAAAAATCGAAAAAAATCGTTAAAACCCCTTATTTTAGTGTTCAAGTGTTTAAAGTCGTTCAAGGACATCGACGTTAGTACCATTAAATAACTCGTCAGCAGTGATTGTCATCTGCAACCATTTTTAGGCTGAAAAAATTAATATTGGTAAAATAACAATATCATACGGGGATACTCTTTTTTTGATACCTTTGTTTAAGGGAAATCATTTTACCCAGCCACACAAAATTTGCTCGCAAGAAACTAAAAACACTAGGCTATCTTGTGGCTAAAACTCGAGTCTCTATTCCACCTGGGCTTGATTCGGTACCCAGTTGTGACAGACAAACCGACAGACAGACAGACAGAGAGACAGAATTACGATAATTAATGCACGCTAACACATAGTGCGTGGCGCGTAAAAATTGAAGCAACACTTTAAGATTTGCATGCGATGTTTATCTCCACCGAGCAAACGCAGGGATTTTCACGGAGATAACGTTTTCATCTGATTTGTCTTAGTGTCTTTCTGTCTACCTGTGCGTTAGATGATAGAAGCTCCAAAACACTGTTCAAGCTACAGACTTCAATCAAGTTTGTTCTCAGAGACAGTCCGAAATGGGGTCTTAAAATGTTTCAATAAGGAGACGTGGCCAAGGTCACGTGACCCATAAATTTTTGAGGGTTACCGGGTACAAGCTACAAACTCGGAAAAGGTTATGGGGTGTTTACACGATCCAGCAAACTTCCAGCAAATGTATTCAAAATACACGTGCTAATGCTAGACGTTTGCTGGATCGTGGACCCTATTAAACTCACGGACATTTATTTTGTCACAGAGCTGTAAGTTACTACGACGCATTTTACAAAAAAACTACTTGGCGGAGATTTTTTGCACTATCACGAAAGCCTTCTTTTTTGTTTTTGTTTTAGTTTAATTGCAGAATAATAGACACCGCGTTAGGGAACAGGGTTCTCTCGGTGGCAAGGTGGACAAGAGTAGGCCTATTGTATGCATGCATAGCAAAACGCCCGAGGCAGGATATATCGGTCGAAGATATCGCAGCCACGCAGACAACTCAAAGAAACATAAATAGCTACTTGAACAGTACATAGCCTACAGTAGTAGATGTAGAAGTCAAGCACATATTGATAGTAATTTGAGCAAAGCTCACGTGACGCGCGACAACATTGGTCCTGCTGCCTGGGCAATCAGTGCAATAAAATAATAATGTGTTTCGAAAGAATACCCAAATTTGTGGTCTACATACGGGCGATTCCTTGAACCTAGGAGGTCGAAACTCAGATGGTTAAAAATGTACGTTCTATGCTAAAAATTTCATACGCAAGCTGTCCGCCTCTATCTCAAGTAATATCAGCACAATTCACTCTTGAAATGTGCGCAGCAGCCGAAAATTGCAAAGAAAAAAAACTAAAGTTCCCTATTTTGGGGGTTCAAGATCATTCAAAGTCATCAATGTTGACACCACTAAAAAGCTCGTCACTAATTCTTGTTATGCTAAACAGCGTGTCTGTACCGATCTGCTACTGTTTTTGCGTTAAACACGGTGATAGGGGCAAAATGACTACTTTTAACGGGGTACCCTACTTTAACGCCAGCCTGCGCAGGCCTCCTTGAACCTATGGAGTTGGGATTTAAACCGCTAAAATCTACGTTTAATGCTGAATCTTACGTTTTCTTGGTGTCTTGGTATTTATCCAGCCATTTCAGCGCAATTCAGTCTTGAAACACGTGTCGCAGCCAAAAATCGCGAAAAATTTACTAAACCCTTTTATTGTGGGGATTCATGGCCGTTCAAGGTCATCGATGCTGATAGCTCGTCAACAGTGCTCGTTATGGTAAGCAGCATGTCTGTACCTATCTGCAACCATTTTACGCTTGACGAGCCAATAGGAGTAAAATACATTTTGGGAGGGTACCTTTCTTTTACGCCCTCGTTCGAGGAGAACTCCCTCACCTAGCCGCACAAAATTTTGTCACAAAAAAACTAGAGTCCTTGGAAAAGATCACAGTGAAGATTTCGTGATCCTAGCTAGCACCGGTTTGATAGGGCTGCAGGGTGTGACAGATAGATAGACGAACAGACAGACGGACAGACGGACGCCTAGACGATGGCTAAGTCGCGCGAAGCAGTGCATGCTGTCGCGCGTAAAAACAGTAAAATACCCTGCCAAAATAACTACGAATCAACCAAGCACAGATCTCAAACGCGTCACTGCACTAAACTGAAATTTATGTTTGCAGCTTTCGAAAGGGCCTGCTAATATTCACAAAAAAAATTTAAAATTTACGATCGACTTTTTACGTCGATGAAAGTTTTAAAACCCTTAGTCCCAATTCCGTTTATTCTATGCAACAAAAGAGTTAGGCCTAATAGTTTAATAATTAGTTTAGTTGTAGCACTTTGCATGTCTGCACCATTTAACAATGATGGTATAGGCCCTGCATTGTGTTTAATTTTAATAATAAGTTATTCTTGACTGCATATTTTCGTCTGCTAGCAAAGCATAATCAGCAAAAAACGTAAAATAGGAGAAAAAACCTCTTTATTTCTAACCTATTTCTGCTCATTCCTTAAGTGGCGCGCAAACACAAATACACAGTGTTTCAAAAACATTTTACCTTTTCCTTGTTTCGCTTGGTCTTAAAATTTGTCCTGTCTTCTTTATATCCTAAAACCTTTTAAAAACTTGAACATTTTTACAATCTTTGAAAACCTTTAAAAAAATTTAAAACTTAAAACGCATTTCGCCAAAACCTATGTTAGACCTGACTGGCGAGTTCTGACCGTTAAGTTGCTGTACGATGGAGCACGGCATGACGACCAGGGAAACGAGCAGATCGGCGAACGACAGTGACACGAGGAAGTAATTGGTGACGTTGTGCAGTTTTCTCTCGACCTTGACAGCGACGCAGACCAGGGCGTTACCTGCACGCGTCGGCAATCACACACAACTTTACCGTGGAACCTAACGTCCCGTTTTTGCTCTTGTAATTTAAATACACCCAAAGGCGTCGTCCAACACTCTATGGTGATTAATTTACACCGCTGTACATTCTATTTAATGTACAGTGCACCTCTTTGAGCTAGGCGTTTCGTGGCTGTGAAGGCAGGGCCGGATTTGAACCCGATTACTGCAATTAGGCTCTGTTCGGTAAAAATGTAGGGCCCTATCAAAAATTTTTTGGATATTAATGTACGAAAACTAATAACAAATTTAGCGTTACAACTGAATGTACAACAGTATGCTAGGCCTATACGCAGTTTTGCTGCTATTACTTGATATGAAATACGGCTTTTTGAATTCGGAAGCTTTATGTGGACCAGAGAATGATGTACTGCACCACGTGAACTTTTAAACATCGCAACATGGCACAAAGAAGCCCACGCGGTCAAGTAAATGTCGTGCTGTTGTCTGACATTCTTTGACTTGTGAATGCTTTTTTGTAGAGGTCCCTATTCAGCCGAACATGCTGTACATTCAGCATGCCAAAATCCGTCTCTGCGTGAAGACTGTTAGGTCGGCGGCATCGCAGTTTGCGTTGCATTTATGTTGTAATCAAGCGAAACCTGTGTGAACACTGTACAGCATAGTTGTTTTTATTTGAATCTATAATGCACGGCATCACTGTAAATGCAAGTGCATACTGACAACGAGATCTACTTTTGTCCGCGTGTAGCTTATCAGTCACCGTTATGTCGGAAATTATGCGTCAAGCAGACGAAGTAAATGCAGTTTCTGTCACGTAACAGGAAGTTACATGGACGGGCCACGTGACTTACCCGTGACTCCAGCGACGACGAACGCTCCAAGCATCAGCAAGTTCCAGTTGCTGCTGCTGCTGCTGCTGATGTCGTAAGTGATAATGCTCGTCGTCCACGCAGACAGGTCCGTGTTGTCCGTCGACGTCGACGTGACGTTCACGGTCAGAGGTAGACTCGTCGACGGCATTGGATCGGTCGACCGACTGTGATCTAGTCTCAACCAGCACGACGACAACGACGATGACGACGACTGGTTGTTGTTAGGCCTGTGCAGACTCAGCGACCTGGCTGCCTGCTGGCTCTGCGACACATCTGCAGCTACGCGGACAGCGCGCACAGCAACTTCTTGTACAGGTTAGCAGCGAGCGAAAGCAGTGCGCTCATAAACGCTTCATTGGCAGCGGCACAATGTTAAAGACTTTATGTGTTTTGTGTGTTCATGGGCTTCGAGCCTGCTACTGAAGATAAATAAATAGAAATATTTTCGCAAAATCTACTTTTGCACAACTACATCATAAGCTAACGTAAATGCTGTAGTCCTTAGCTTAGCCTAATCTGTAGTTATGCAGAGTAATTCAGCCTGACCATCCCTCTGTGGGTAAAGGCAGTGAGTAGTGAGTACCAACGACAGCTGGGGCGTAAAAAACAACCACGCAATGCACTAACTTGTCTGTGGTCTCGCAGTGTAAACTGGTGTCTGGCTAAGCCCATGTCGTTATTGCTATTGCAAGTAACTCCGTACGGAATAAATTATGCAAAATGCACATATACAGAAAGAGCCCTGTGACTTTAGCCGCTAAAAATATTTTAAAAATCAGCGACTGAATTAAAATTTTAAGCACCCCTTTATTTCTGCTGTAGGAAATTTGCAACTTCCTGTCCCATTTACTGTTCATTACATTTTGCACGCAAACGTCTAAAACAGAAATAAAAACAGATGCAAAACAATTTTACGTTTCCCACTTCCGCGCGAGTGAAGTAGAACAAAACTGAAACTACTCGTATTCAACTGACACTTTTTGTCGCTGTTTTATTTCCGTTTTAGGTGCGCGGACATTTTAAGAAAGAAACGAAGCAATGCCAGTCGTGCACTCACGGTGTAGTGCTGATAGCAGGAGACAGAGGTCGTCGGCGGCGTCGCGCTCCGCTAAACTGGATTTGCACCGGAACGTTTGATACGATACGACATTGCATGTAGTCTGCGCCGCGATAAAGTTATCTATGAGTCTGGGGCGTAACCGTACGCGTGACGAGCACCTTGCCACAGCACAGCGCCCACCCGTACTGCTTTCTCAGACAGGCACCGCCATCTGTTGTGAAAAGTTGGGTGTCAAAGTATAGCGATCCAAGCTTAGAGATTTATTAACGCTTGCAGGGGCGTCATTTAGGGGGGCTGGGGAATCTACGGATTTCCCCAAGGATTTTTGATTTCAGTTTTTTCTCTGTAAATTGTACCTTTGATTAAACGTGAAACAGCTAGTAAAGAAACATTTATTATCCTAACAGTTTGACTCATCAGTTGAGTATAATTTTGTCAGTTTAAGTGTGTTATAGAACATGCAAAACTGTTAGAGTGGAGAGGTGTTAGATTTATTGGTCTGTTAATGACTGTTAGGCTATATACATTTACTGTGTAAACTGCATAAAATTTGGTAAACTGATTCTCAGGAAAGTCATTCAAATTGTTGCTACGAGATGTCACATTTTAAGGCTAAAAATGCACCAAATTCGATTTCGGCTACAGCTCCGTTCCAGACCCCGCTGGGGGAGCTTACAGCGCTCCCCCAGGCCCCCTAGCTGGATTTAAGGGGGCCTACTTC